>Ga0126342_10010444_pt1 | contig 16608 bp, 17 predicted proteins | sample Cyp1metagenome_FD_92528 | JGI IMG/M metagenome (GOLD analysis project Ga0126342, IMG submission 92528) | Coral microbial communities from Lord Howe Island, Old Settlement Bay, Australia - Cyphastrea 1 metagenome | ecosystem: Host-associated > Invertebrates > Cnidaria > Coral ... | reverse complement strand
TTCGTATATTTAAATGTAGTTGCAGTATGTTTAAATGAATTGGATTCCGTATGTTTAAATGGCTGGGCGGGCCAAGGAAAACCTTCCCGGAGGTAGTCTAAAATACCTGTTCGTATATTTAAACATCCGTATATTGAAATGTAGGTACGTATATATATATATAAGATATATATTTCCCCTTATTTTATGGCAATCACTGGGGAGTTTTCCTCGGATCAGCCGCTTTTTGCAGGAACTCCTGGAGTCCCAGGAACTCATCGGATGATCTGCCGAGTTGTGTCAGCTCTGACAAGTCTTGGGGCTGGACTTCTTTGGATCCCAAAATGGCTATTGAAAACAGCTACTAATTAAAGGGCTAAGAAATAACAAACTTGGCTATCAAACAGCTACTAAATATAGAATCAGAGTTTGGGGGTATAGCCCCTTATATATATATATTACATGGACCTTATATGTGGTAGGTACCTCCAATTTAGGTTCCTGAAATGGCCATTGGTTAAATTGCTTTAAATGGCTATTTAATGGCAATAGAATGGATATTTAGTTCCGATTTAATTGCTGTGTAATGGGATACTGGGATAGTAATGGAACATTCTATTGTTTCTTGGAACAATGCTGATGCTCTGTTGGATGCACCGAGCTCAAACACTCCCAGAATTCTTGCTTGGAACAACAATTTCAAAGTTGTGCAGCTGGGTATTTGCACCTCATGTGTGGCCTTCTGATGCTGTCGTTCAAACTCTGGTTGTCTTTTCTTCATTTCGCTTTGCATGTGGACACAAAGCAAGAAAACGCGACGGAGGTGTTTGATCATTGACCTCTCCACCAGTGGTTGTCATCCACATCTTTTGATTGCCAGCAAGGGATTTGACCACAGGAGCTGCAGGTAAAAATCGCATTCACAAGCCAATCGACCAAAGCAACAGCCCCAAGCAGAAGGTTCGCCTCAGATTTTCCAGTTCGTGCTGTAGGAGTTGTAGAGTCCAATAGAGGGCCCTACCTGGCCCGATTTCGTGCTGGAAGATTTGGTCAGAGGGATTCAGTGGAGATGTGAAAGATTGGTCAAAGAGCTTAGCTTTGTTCTTGGATAAGGGTTTGTCTGGAAATGTGGTATGACTAACGGTATAAAATTTTATGGCATTTCAAGGACGAACATCATGAACAACCATCACATTTTGGGTATCCTATTTTCAGACAAACCCGTGTATTCAATACCGCTAAGTTTGATCTCCACACCCCTGACCAGTGTGGCACAGCCTTATTTTCCGCGATTTTCAGTGCCACAGAACCTAGGCTCACAGAAATGGTTTGCAAGAGGAATCTCCGGAAGTATGGTCTGTATTGCTCGAACTTGGAAGGCCTTGAAACATTGAAGCCCAGATGTGGCGATCCATCACAATGCATTGGGAGAAGGTCCTTCAAAGTTGCTCTTGCTCCCGTTTCTTCGGAGCGGTCACGTTTCCACGCGAGGAAACCTCGCGATTTGGTGAGGATTTGATCCTGTTTCTGTGATACCTGGTTTTTGGGCTTGCGTGTAAAGCGGACTCTGATGATCCACTCAATTCAGCTGCTATGCTACCTCCCCACTATACTATAGCCATCTTTAGCCGGGAAATGATTCCTAGGTACTAACAGTTACTAACAGTTACTAACATCATCAAAGTCTTGCTACCTCTCTTCGGTGCTTTCGACGCTGAAGCGAGAGAACTCGACCATGCAGGTCAGGGCAGGTGCGCATTCGATCCACGCACAGACCAATGATTTGGGAGCCGAAAGGACTTTGAAAAAGGTTCCATTGCCTCCTCATGATTCGATGATCATGACCATCATGAGGATGATTTTGATGAGGGTGCCGCTAAGAATGATGAAGCATCGCAATGACAGTCACATGATACCTCATGGGTGCCATAGCCTCACTTTGTTTGGAGTACTTTAGAGTCATGTCGATGTTGCTCGCTTAGAGATGCTGGATTTCCAAGTGGCTGTCCTCTCGTTTGCGAGGCTTCCAACAAACGTGCACGGGCTGGGATGCGAATGATTCGCGAGGAGTGTTTCGAGAACAAGAAGCACGACTGTCTTCCCATGGCTACTTCATTGGTGTTGCAGTTTTGAAATTCAGACTCTGGGTGGATTTTACAGTACTAGCCTGTCCGATCCGTCACCAGCTGCAGGACCATCGGCCTTTCTATCTCCTGGCAATACAGGCCGATGCAGTTGTGCCCAGATGACCTGCGGTGGATGGTTTTTGTGGTGTACCAGCAGGCTTGATCGAAATCATTGTTGAATATGGCGATGATACAATGTACGATATTTTGGGAAATGTGAAATGTGGATAGATGTGCTAATAATGATCGGGACAGGACATAGACATGCTTTTTTGTAGCGCCGAATGAATGCTGAGTTGATTGACCTTGGGGAGATCCAGGAGTGGACAGCCCGGATGTGCCCCACCAGTGGAGAGGATAACACTGCCAAGGGCCATTCGAAAGCAGCGCCGGGAGGCTCAGTCTCTTCAGTGGGGCTCTCTGCAAAGAGGAGGCCACAAACATTCAGCATCTCATGGTGGTTCTGGGAGGGGAAGCCAATGGCTTGTGATGTGTTTGATCCGTTTCCGTTGCAAGTGCTGTTAGTTGAGATCTTCAGTGTTTGAACACACTGATGTGAACTTGGAAGACGGTTGCTGCAGCACGGGTTTGTCCAAGAATGCGGGGTATACCCCAAATTGACTAAGTCAAACATCCTTCCCATTAAATGGCAATTTTGGGGAGATGCCCCATTTGCAGACGCTCCCACATGATCCCATTTTCATGAACATACTGAGGCCGTTGCTGTGCATTCCCTCGCGGCATCCTCTGCTATTCACATGGGTTCGGGAGCCTACATGCATAAACGATGACATTTTGTGCCGATTGTCAGATGGGAAACGATCTTCGTGGAGAAATTTAGCCAAAATGTTGATGTAATGGATGATGTTAGAATTTGGTGCAAACCACTTTGACGAAAAGTTTGCAATGCGATGCTTCTCGAATAGAAAGGCAAGTAGAGAGAGCAATCCTGTTGCAGTGATTTGCTCGAGGTCGAGGATCCAGTTGGCGAGGCAAACGCTTACCTGCATGGTATGGGTTTGTGGAAGTTTGCACATGTTCAGCCACCATTGTCTTCCTTGCTAAAGCACTCCCGGATGCACTTGGAAGAACCCAAAGAATCATGCTGCATTCATGCTGCGTAGCTCTCATTTGTAGCGAGTATAAGAACCGTTCTGGCATTGACAGGTGACGAAATACTACGAACAGGCCATTTCAGCCGGGCTTGTGTTCCACAAAACCATGACATTTGCTAGCTGCTAGCGTCCGTGTTGGCAAAGCCAAAAACGTTTGGTCCTAACACTGGTGTAAAAAAATGAGGCCTTGAGCGAGCAGACATGTTGGACCTCTGTTCAAATGCATAGTTTGAACATCACTAGATTTGGGGTTGACTGCAAAAGGCACTCTGGCGCTTTGAGATGGACGTTGTTGTGTTTCTGATGATGGATATCTTCATTGCCCTTGGCGCCTGTGACCCAGTGAAATCCTGCAAAGTCAGCTGTTTCTCTTGCCCACCAAACAATAGGTATCGAAATGAAGGCGAATTTTCCAGGGGGAAATTCCCAACATTCTTTGCCAATTTCAGTATCTGCACGTACCACGGACGGTTGAGGCTTTACTGGGACTCAAAGAGTTGGGCTTCAAATGAATCCATGAGACTCCGTGAGATGCGGATGAAAAACCACTGGACAGATGGGAGAGCCGCCTGTACGTTTTTGTCGCCGTCAGCTACAGGTTTGAACACATCAAGAAACCATAAGAAACCACTATAATATTTACTTATATATAACAATATATATATATATATAATATAATATAATATAACTTAGGTATAATATATATATATATATACATATCATATAACTTAGGTATGATATATATTATATAACATATATATATGTATATATATATATATATCACATATATAATATAAGTTATATATATAGCTTATATATATATATCACCTATATTATATAACATACATTATATAACCTCGATGGTATTCTATTATACCAGACTATATTAAGTTATATTATAGTATATTGTATTATTTTATATCATATAATATTATATTATGCTATGTTATGATGTATTATTATATTTTGTTATATGATATTATATGATATAATATAAAATATTATATAATACAGTATTATATATTATAATATAGTATTATATATATATATATCATACATGTCACATATATATATATATATATATATTATAATAATAATGATAACAATGATAATAGTAACAACAACAATAATAATTCTGATAATGATAATGATGATAATTATCATATATATATATACATACGTATATGTATATGTATATGTATATGTATATGTATATGTATACGTATACGTATACGTATATGTATATGTATATGTATATGTATATGTATATGTACATCCTGCATCACACTGCATGTACATTCGAGCCACAGACGTTGACATCCCAGCACTGGATCGGTTTGACGGAGATTTGAATTTGTGAACACGGTGAACACGACAAAGTCGACTCGTGTTCTGCCAGGGTTACGACATGAGGCAAGCTTTGCAGACAATTGTGGTGATTCGTTGGCTTTCCTTTTGCTCATTAGGAGGTTTGACCTACAACCGAAGATGTTGCAGGAAGCACCATTGGCATGATTTTCGACCACCCTTGGTTTTTGCGTATGCACATCGTTCTCATAGTCATAGTGCCTCATGAACCCGTTTAGGTGCATTTCATGGAGCCAAGCTTGTAGCAAGATTCTCGTTTCTCTGTCTTCATCATAAGAATTGAGAGTATAGACAACTACATACCTGAGACACACCATAAGCATCCTTCTGACGCGTTGATATATGTATATACATATCCAGACATACCCATACAGTAATACATATCCATACAATTCCATATGGTCCATACATATCCCATCATGTGAGGATCCCATTAACTTTGTCTTGGCACCTTGATTCTGCGTCTCTTCCGCGCATGGGATGGCGCCAAAGAGAAGGAGGAGACCCAAAGATGCTGGCGAGCAGGATGAGGTCACAGGGCCGTTGGGAATTCACCATTTTTCACTGGGAAATCATCATTTTGATCATTTTGATCATCAACAAATGGTCCATTTTCCAAAGCTATGTTAAATCACCAGAGGATAATTAGTAGAGCATGATCTGAGAAGTTCCTTGACAACTTAAACAATGGATATTTTGGCTTGACCAGCTTGACAGTACACTGCAACTTGCTTGTGGCTCAGCGGGCTGAAAATCGCTGCCTTTCAGCAACTTTGCGATTGCGACTGCTCCGATGAGTACCTTGGCTATTTCACCTTTGCCATTCTCAGCCTAGATCCAGGGGTTTGCAACTGTTGTTCCGAAATTAGTCAGTCACCGGGTGGAAACCAAGCAAGAAACAACACAATCCAAGAGCTTGTAAGAATGCCATCCAGTTTCACCACCAGTTTCCAATGGGTTTGCACAAAAAAATGGGGAATACCACAGTTAAACCATAGGACTTTTGGGTACCATATTTTACGACAGGTCCAATTTGAATGGCATTGAATGGCAAGCCACAAGAAATTGCTGAAGATTCAACCACTAACAAAGTGAAGGAAACCCCGAGGTTTCACTACACCATTGTGTTTCCAGCTCCGTTTATTTAGGTACAGACTCAAAAGGGAAAAAGACATCTGAAGTACATGCAGCAGTACCTGATTTTCCCATTTACTAGGGATTTCCAATTGCAACGTTTGATTTCCGGATGGTATTTTTTTGTTCCTATGAAGACGGTGCACACCCCTACACACAGACACACACACACACACACTTACACTGACACACTTCCACTATCCTATTAGCTTACTTAGTCACTTGGCTAGCGTGCTGCTTAGTTGGCTAGTTCTACTTAATGTAGCTATGTTCTTTGCTTCTTTTCTTGCTACATTTTTCCTTTACCATGCTCAACACATCTCAACACATCTCGTCGCTGTCTGGGCACCCTGTCGACCCCAGGTGCACTTCGTGACATCTGGAAGACAGGCGAAACGGCCTTGGCCTGCTGGCTGCATGCAGCTGACGAATTGACTGTGGAAGTGCTGGCGCAGGCGCGGCCACCGGTTGCATTAAAGAATCAACATGTTGGTATATGGATGTACAATGATGTATATGGATCGATGTATATATATATGGTATATCTTGGACAGTCATCCTTTGGTACTGAAAATAGGGTATTTCAATGTTTTTTTTGTTACTCTCCAGTGAGGTGTGAAATCGCTAAATCCTCTGTCGATTGTTCCAGGTGAACTATGACGCATACGTTGTGGATATCCAACATGGCATGTCAAGGGCGCAGGAAGCAATCAGACAACTACGAGCTTTACAAGCTATAGATGACAGACCGACTGCAATGGTTCGCATCTCTGAACTTTCATCGAAAGAAGTGGGCCTATATTTGGATGCTGGTTTCATGGGTGCCTTGACTCTGGCATTTGAACCCTTGCCTGCTGTTTTCTTGCTGCTGGCAATGCCCGAAAAAGTTGTGTATGGCTTTTGGAGATCAGTTCCATCTGATGTGCCCAGCAGAAACATTCAAGTTTTTGTCCAGGTGTAATCTGTCCCATGGTGAACACCAGGGCACAAGCAGAAACCTTGGTAGCTGCGTGTCGCTACGCTCCAAATGGGGAGCGCTCCTGGGGTCCGACGCGTGCGATGTTGAAGGACCGCAGCACCCTACAAGGCACAGCCAGCAATTCCCGGTTCGGATTATTTGAGGACCCCAAATTGGTCATTTTGCCTACTCAACCATTTGTTTTCGGGATCAAATAAGAACCCATAGCAATTTGACAGCCATGGGGAGAAAGTGCACTTGTTGATTCTAATCCCTTCCCCCTATATATTGCTAAACCGCGGTCCCCCTTCAAATAATGAACACCTGGAGGAGTTTTTAGTATTAGGGGGTATTTAATATTAGGGTGCGAAGCTTCCCCCACTAGATTAAAAACCCTAATATAAAACTATTTTTGTTCTATTTCAAATTCAAATGAGATTTCTTTTTAAAATCTAATTAAATATTGCCAAAAATTGGAGTTCGAAGCTTTCCCCTAATACTAAATTAACAACCCTAATATAAACAACTAAATTACTAAATTTTTCTTTTTCAAAATCGATTAGATTTCCTTTCAAATTCTAAATAAATATTGCCAAAGTTGAATTTCGAAGCTTTCCCCTAATATTAAATTAAACACCTTAGTATAAAATACTTTTTTTTTGTTTTTTCCCGACCTTAAAGGACGGAACCTATATAATGTTGACTAGTTTTTGTTATGATGGGGTGAAACCCTGAAATGGGACCTTCATTTTTAGTTTGTTTTCGAAAGGGGATCAATTCAAAATCAAATTTGCCAGTCTGACATTTCCCAAAATTTAACGCGGACCCTAGTTTTTAGTATTTGGGGTACGTTTAGTAAAAGGACGTGGGGATTATTTGGTTAGACTATACTGTTGAGAGAAGCATACAGCACGAGCTTGATACGGCAATGCGCCAAAACGCTGCACCATTCTGGCGCACCCACATCCTCTCCCGATGTGTCAGGGTACACCGAAAAGATGCGAAACCCTTCAACCCGGCCGATTGTGCTTCCTATGATCGAAACAAAGCAGGGACTTGAGAATTTGACCGAGATTCTTGGATCCGTTGGGTTCACATTTTTGAAAGATTTATCAATCTTCAATTGGAGATGAATATTGGAGATGAATATATTATATAGATTTATATAGAGTCTATTTGTATTGGCATCCAACATGATCCGAAGCTTGCGAACACCTGGAACTTCCAAGGATTCTGCAAACTGACGTGGATGGTGTGTTCATTGGTCCAATGGATCTCAGCTGTGCTTTGGATGAACATGGCTTGGGCACAAATGGCCACAAGACGCAGCAAGCCATCTCCAGGATTGCTGCCCTAGCACAATACTGGGGGAAGGTGGTGGGTATCTATGTGAGTGACAGAAGTAGCACGGAGCCTCTGTCAGAACAAGGCAACGTTTTTGCGAAAGCATGCAAAAGCCACAGTTCCCAGTTGTACCTGAGAAACTGGCATGATACTTTCTAAGCATAGCTCTCTCTTGGATGCTTTTCACAGATGCTTCTGGGCAATTCAGGAGTATTTCATCTTGAAGGGCTTCCAATTTGTTGTGAATGCACACGACAAAGTGGCGTTGATGGCTGGTGCCCGAGCAGGACTCCCCCGAAAGCGCAAGCGTGTGCAAACCACTCATGTGGGATCCCTACCACGACCGGATTGGCTGTTGCCAATCCTTCGGGGTGAAGAGAGGCCACCTCCGGACTACAAGGCGAAGCTACTGGAAGCTACAGTAGACTTGCTTTGAACTCCAGAAAAGCTTTGATTTGGACCTCCCCAGAACCACCGAAATTCGTCAGAGTCTGCAGAATCCCACGGTTTGAGGGCTCCTAAAGTTATGCCAGGAACTTTGATGGTTCCAACACCCTGGTTCAGGAGACTCTTTGCTTGGAATGAAATTCAAGATATCCATCTATCTCTTTGCTGAGGTCGAAATTATGCAGAAACAGTTGGATGCAGGTTTGGACGAGATCAACGATGGCGAAATGGGGCGAAGTCACTATGCCACCTCAGCTCTGCAACGACTGTCCGGCTTGGATGGGAGCCTCCAAGGAATCTCGGAGAGATGGAGTCCTCCCGTCCTGCCATGGGACGGTTGAATGACTATTGGTGGATGGGCCTTGATGGGGATGATCCATTTGCATAGCTGGCATAGCAATTTTTGGGGTCAGGGACCCTGGGGACTTGCAAAGAATCTTCTTTTGGGGAGGTTTGCCGCCCCCATTGATGTGACTTGAGACCAGTTGAGCCAAGGGCTGACGTTGACTGAGAAGACAGAGGTAAGTGCAGCTTCTTGCAGTGGATTCTTGGCTGACATAAGCTGAGAGATATTTTTGTGATGTTTGATGAACTTTGTCCTTTATCCCCATTGAAAGGAGCAGTTGCAACATGGGTTGAATGGGGGTTCCAAGATGCTTTTCAAGGTTGGGTCCCATCTGTACTGCGGTACTCCCACAGTACATGATGCGGCAGGGTCTGAAGTGCAAACTAGGATAAACATGCACAAACAAAAGCCCATCATTTGCATCATTTATGTCAAGTCTAAATTATTGAAACAATGGCTGACCGGCGAGCATACTCCAACAAGTGATCCACCTATCTTAATCCTATCTTCAAATATATGATATGCATATATATATACATCACATATATATATATATATATATTGCACATTATATATACATATGCATTATATATAATATATCTATCTATAGATCACTTTCAACATTCAATCCCACAGCAACAGCCGTAGCTGGAATTTTACACCGCACTGGCTTCAGGTCCCGTGGCTTACACCGCAGCGGGCCTCAAAGACTTGCAACTGGAACTGGCACGGGTGAAGTTGGCTGCACAGCGACTGAACGTGCCGCTGAGTAGCTGGGTCTGATGGATAGGGGAGAAATATGGAGATATGGGGATGGGTCAAAACCCTATGAAATTACCAACTGGGGGAATAACCATCCAGCTATACCAGCTGTTTTAGGGTACTTAGGTACCAGGGTTTTGACCCATCATATATTTCGGTGCACATTTGCCGGACACCATGGTTTTTTCACGTCTTTTTCACCCGTACTTGTATATACGTGAAATTCCACTGGAAAAGAAGGTTCGGCTATTCCATATGGGAAGGTGATCATACACTGGAAACCATGTTTTTTTTTCCTGAAATACCAAGCATGAAGGTTTCTGGTAAATTTTCCCTAAGCCAATCCGATGATAGAGGCAGAAGCATACGAAGGTAGAAGTGGAGCGTAGAGCCGTCCGCAGCGGGTTGGATATCATGGAGATATCGTGTTGTCATTTCAACATGCTTCGCCACTCCGCCAACTTTTTTCACCAACATTTCGTATCATTTCGTTGTGGGCAATTCTTGATTTATATCGTGTCTGCATTATGAAGGATCGAGGTTTACATCCCGCTAAAGCTCTACAGGTAGAGTCTTCTTTTCTTCACCATCACCTGGTATGTTGGCAAACATCTTCTCCAACAACTTCTATGCAACCCAGCAAGACTATCTGGATGCTTTAGCTGCTGCCATGGCGACTGAGTACAAGGCCATCCACGACGAAGGCTTTAAACTTCAAGTGGATTCTCCAGATCTGGCCATGCGACACACGCGCCACAGATCGCTGCAGGTCAAGGTCCTTAACCAGTCCTTGGAGGGTCTGGATGCCTCCAGGATTCGGATGCACGTCTGTTGGGGTCATCCAGGTGAACATGTTCCTCTGGCAGATATTTTGGACATCATCCTCTCTGCTGTGCCCAAGTATATTGCTCTGGAGGCTTCGAACCCTCAGCATGCTCACGAACATGAAGTCTGGAAAAAACGGAAGCTTCCCGCAGATAAGGCAGGGAGTTTTTCCTGGTTTTAGATGCTTTTAGATCTTTTAGTTTGCTTTTGCACATCTTTGTTTTGCGCACGGATCTAGCCGTACGAAAACTGCTGAAGATCTTTTGACTCCCAGGTACTGATGCCTGGGGTTTTGGACCCAACCTCTGCGCACGTGGAACATTGGCGCTTGGTAGCTCAAAGGTTAGAGACCTATTCAGATCTGCTTGGAATGGACCGAATCATGGCCTGTAGTGATTCTGGTTTCTCCGTTGGGGCACCAAGCTTGACGCCCGATGTGGTGTATGCCAAACTGGAATCCATGGTGAAGGGGGCGGCTACTTTGGCAGACAGTCCCAACAAGAAGGCGAGCGCGGCGAGCTGTGACATGGCCGTTTGGGTTGACCTACTTTTTGGACCGAAGCAATAGAAATGGAATGTAGGAATTGGCACATTCAGCCTTGTGCATTTCATGGTGTTCACAGGCTATCCCTCATGGCACCCCAACTCAAAAATCAGCAGTGGCTCATGATCATCAAAGATCCCGGTTGAGGAAAGGTAAGGTTGAACTCTTGAGTTTATCCATCTCCGGAAAACAACCACTGTTTTTTTGTTTCAATCCCCAGCAGCACACGTGAGTTTGTCTGAAAATAGGGCAACCCCAGATCCCATTCTTTCATTATGTTTTTTCCTGAACATGGCGGCCATGGGAGGACATCACCTTTTCTACCATTTTTGGACAAATCCAGTACCGATAAACCCATAATTGTTGATTAAGTTAAATCCCATTACGCCCCCCCATCAGTACGTAGTGACTACAAGCCCCTTATTTTCTATCCCCATGATTCACAATTGCAATTTTCACTGATACCAACAGCACTGTGGGATGGTTATATAGTTATATAAAGTCTACCAGGAAGCCAACCACATCCACCATTCTTCCATGGAATTAGGGTTGATATTTTAAAAATTTTAAGATACCCATGATCCCCAGGGCAACCCCCCTGAGGTGGTTAAGCTGCAGCAGATGCCCCAGATCCTGACAGCAGAAGTCTGCTGGCTGAATTTCATGGGTTGGATGATGTTGGATGTATATCCCAATGGTGGCTGCTTAACAGGCATGGTTATCATAGGTTATCACCATGTTTTGATAGGTTTTGATGGGACAATCCCAGGAATTGAAGACTTATGAGTGCAGAGTTGGTGACCAGATAGCATTCCTAGGATGCGACACATTTGAAGCAGCCAAAAGGCTTGTTGGATCCTAGGAGTGTTCGAAGTATTTGGTGCGGTCCTGCCATGCGACAGGAGTATGACAGAACGACTTTGCTGATGGGTCGAATTGTCACCAATCCCCAAGATGGTCCACTTAGTCCACTTTTGGAGTGCTATGGCTACAATCTCGCTTACAATGCCTTGAGCCCATTGAAGGGAAATGTGCTGCACCGGCATTCGAACGTGGAGATTTTCGTTCCGCTTGATAGTCCTTTTGAATTTGCTTATGGAAGTGGACGGCAGGTCACAGTGGATGCTGGCGATTTGATTGCTGTCCCTTCAGGTGTCACACATTACAAGAACGTGGGAGGCTCCGTGGGGCGTGTCCTCACCATCCTTCCAGGTCGACCGACAGATGGGATCGTTGCTTCCAGTGACGACCTTGTGACCAAACATGACTCTGGGCCACTGCATTTGGATTTGGGGCAGGGCTGGTTGGAAATCGATTGGCTTCACTTGAAGCGTGGTGAACAAACTCAGCTGGACAAGGCTGAGACGGTGGCAGTGGTGATTAGTGGCGCTGTGTCTTGCGGAGAGGCTTTGCAAGCCTTGGACGTTGTACAGCAACCCTCTTTTTTCTCCGCAGCCACAGATAGTTTGATTTTGCTTATCAAATCCTCTCTCCCTCATGATATGGACTTTTGAACTTCTCCAGTTTGCAGAGGTTGGGACAAAGACTCCCAAAGCTTAAAGGCCTTTTGCGCCCATGCGAAGACTTCAATCCGTTGGGCAAAACGTTCTGGGGTTATGGCTTCAATCTGACTTTGTTGTCTCTTGGCTTGGCTAGATCCATCGCATTGTTTTGGGGCGTAGATCTGCTGCTGGTTTGCAGCAGATTCAGGCTTTGTTGGCCACGATGCAGGTGGGAGAAAGAAAGCCACGGTCCCGCGACAATCCTGAGTCGGGTCCTGAGCAAACGGTTGCCGGTTAAGTACTACAGGAGTTGCGACCAAGTGTCATTTCGATGATGTTTAAACAGATTAACAGCCAATGGTCACATTAATAGTGCAAGTTATTTACCCTATATTAATGTTGAAGCGGCTTGTAGCATCCAGACTTGTACTCTTCAGACACTGGAGAAGTCTCTGAGCCGATTAAGAGGCAGAGGAAGTGGAAAACAGATGAGACCTACGACGGCAAGAAGGTCCCATTGGAGAATCACACATGGCAGACCGTCGATGTACCACATACAAAATCTTCAATTGCATAAAATGCAGAGAGGATTTCAGGGTTTTGGGTCCCTGTGAGTTTTTTCTAAGCCGAGGACTTTGAAACTGAAAGACACACAAAATCCCATATGAAGAATAGTACGAGTAGTTAATTTTTGAGGAGATTCCGATGGCAAGTGGAACACCCGAAACCCAGTGACTTGCTGAATCTGCCAGCTCAAGAACGTCCATTTTTCCGAAGAGGAGGATGCACGCATCATGCGTGCGTCGGGCTCGCAGAAATAGCAATGAATTGGGTTTGTGCTTGTAACTTTTCCTTACCTGTCAATACTCACACATAAGCAAGGTTCGCAGTTTGATCTTTGCTGTGGCTGTGGCAGTTTGATTTGTCTATGGCAAGCGCGGTGCTTCCACAAGGCTCAGACTCTATGCTGAGGAGATTGGGGAGGATCTGGAAGTCATGTCGGGGTCACCAGAAAGCTGCAGGAGATTTCATGCCTCACGCGCATACCAAACTGGTCTCAGGAAAGACAGCATGAAGACGGAACAGGGCTCAAAGCGTGCTGGACTTAGCTAGACTTCTGAAACAGCCACAGAATCATCGTTCAAGGCCCAGGGCTGACATCCACTTCGTGTACAAATGACGTGCTTCTCGTTTCAATTCTTAATTCTTATGCCTGTGTTCTTTGTTGAAGCTGTGGCAGTGTGGCTGGGCATCTTCGTGAAGCGACAGTGACTGTTTGATGCCTTTCACTGCACCCAGCAATGGACACGCATGGATGCAATGGGGCGGTGGAATGACTTATGGACAACCAGGAGCTGTTCTGCCAATCCGCAGGTGACAAATACGTACAATACATCCATGATTCTATGATCATCTACCACTGAACATCGGTAGAATCCCATACAGACATGATGGACTCATGAATTCATCTGATGTGGTATACCGTATACCCCAATTTATGTCCATATAACCCATATGCCATGCCATATGCTCCATGTATAGTATATTTACCTACATTTGGGTGATTTTTAGGGCAAATGTTGGTAAATATTCCATACATGGAGCATATGGGTAATTGGGGAACATCATCATAATCCGTGCGTAATGTGCGTAATCCATGCATCCGAGGTGGTGCCTTTGCGCGCATCGCCAAGCTGGCGGACATCCCACGCCGACGAGTCGGCAAACTCGGGCTCAGCAACAAATTGGTGAAGTTGTTCCAATCATTTCCAACATATCCCCCCAAAAAAAACACCGAAAATCGGACTCGACGATTTTCTGCGAAAAGACATCGTGAAGTTGGTGTGATTTTTCCAGATGCGTCCTTGGACCGTCCTGCAGTGGAATGAGTCAGATTTTTTGGATGCCGTCGAATCTCAAAGAAGTCAAAGCTCCAAAGCCTGGTACAGGATGGTGCCCCCCAGTTATAGGTTGGTTTATAAACCCCATTAACTGTCATTAACTGTAGTTATATCTGCCATAAACCATAGTTTGAACTCTAAGACCTGGGCCATTGTCCAAAGACTTCGCAGGACGGCCAGGGATGGAATCCGTGGGAGTGGTGTCCAGTGAAGCCAGGCATTGAGGTTTCTTGATGGATTTCCCAAATCATCATGATTGAACAAAAGAAATGGTGATCTCTCTCTCTCTCTATATATATATTATATAGCATAGACATAGACATAGACATAGACAAAGACATAGACATAGACATAGACAAAGACATAGACATAGACATAGACATAGACAAAGACATAGACATAGACAAAGACATAGACATAGACCGATAGATAGATAGATAGATGGATAGATAGATAGATAGATAGATAGATAGATAGATCGATAGATCGATAGATCGGTAGATCGATAGATCGATAGATCGATAGATCGATAGATCGATAGATCGATAGATATATCGATAGATAGATCGATAGATCGATAGATCGATAGATCGATAGATCGATAGATAGATCGATAGATCGATAGATCGATAGATCGATAGATATATCGATAGATAGATAGATAGATCGATAGATCGATAGATCGATAGATCGATAGATCGATAGATAGATCGATCGATAGATAGATCGATAGATAGATCGATCGATAGATCGATCGATAGATCGATAGATCAATCGATAGATAGATAGATAGATCAATCGATAGATAGATAGATAGATCGATAGATAGATAGATAGATCGGTCGATAGATCGATCGATCGATCGATAGATAGATAGATAGATAGATCGATAGATCGATCGATAGATCGATCGATAGATAGATAGATCAATCGATAGATAGATAGATAGATCGATAGATAGATCGATAGATAGATAAATAGATCGATAGATAGATCGATCGATAGATCGATCGATAGATAGATAGATAGATCAATCGATAGATAGATAGATAGATAGATCAATCGATAGATAGATAGATAGATCAATCGATAGATAGATAGATAGATAGATCGGTAGATAGATCGATAGATAGATAGATCGGTCGATAGATCGATCGATCGATCGATCGATAGATAGATAGATAGATAGATCGGTCGATAGATCGATGGATAGATAGATAGATCGATAGATAGATAGATCGATAGATCGATAGATCGATAGATCGATAGATCGATAGATCGATAGATAGATAGATAGATCGATAGATCGATAGATCGATAGATAGATCGATAGATAGATCGATAGATAGATAGATAGATCGATATATAGATATATCAATCGATAGATCGATAGATCGATAGATAGATAGATCGGTCGATAGATCGATGGATAGATCGATAGATAGATAGATCGATAGATAGATAGATCGATAGATCGATAGATCGATAGATCGATAGATCGATAGATCGATAGATAGATAGATAGATCGATAGATCGATAGATCGATAGATCGATAGATAGATCGATAGATAGATCGATAGATAGATAGATAGATCGATAGATCGATAGATCGATAGATAGATCGATAGATAGATCGATAGATAGATAGATCGGTCGATAGATCGATAGATCGATAGATCGATAGATAGATCGATATATAGATAGATAGAGTGGATTTCAGACTAAGTCTATAGTCTATTGTTTAGTTTGTGTGGATTGTCCAAATTATGAATGCCGAAGTGTTTCCTTGCGAGGATCCTATGGGGTAGCCACAAGTGGACCGAATCGGAGCTGCAAATCCTCTTGGATGAGGCCAGTGCGGCTTCTAAGACTTGGATGGACTTTCTGCAGATTTTCCTTTCAGCCGATCCAATGACTTGGACATCTTGGATGATGGGAAGAAACATATGGATGTTTGTAGATTTTCCTTGAAACCAATCGACACACCTAGTGCCATGCTCTCACGCTTGGGAGGCGTGCACAAAGCTCCATCCAAGGCCAGCTGGGCAATGGTGCCATACGACTTGGTGAAACTGTAGATGGTGAGCAAGCAAAGTTGCGGTATAAATATGTACAGTGTATATATATATATATAATATAATATAATATAATATAAAATAATATGATATAATATGATACAATATAATATAATATAATATAATATGATATAATATGATATAATATGATATAATATAATATAATATAATATAACATAAT
>Ga0126342_10010443_pt1 | contig 16608 bp, 15 predicted proteins | sample Cyp1metagenome_FD_92528 | JGI IMG/M metagenome (GOLD analysis project Ga0126342, IMG submission 92528) | Coral microbial communities from Lord Howe Island, Old Settlement Bay, Australia - Cyphastrea 1 metagenome | ecosystem: Host-associated > Invertebrates > Cnidaria > Coral ... | reverse complement strand
TATATATATATGCACATTATATATATATGCACATTATATATATATATGCACATTATATATATATATATGCACATTATATATATATGCACACATTATATATATATATATGTATGTGATGTAATAGATAGAACCTTAGTTGCAGGAATTATGATCCGATTTACAACTGTCAAGGACCGTAACTGCAGGGGCCGTCTAGGACGGTGTTCACGATCGCCGTCAGTTCTCAGGAAATCACGAGGTGAACGGTTGGGTTTCTGGGACAGCAATGGACACCACCTTTTAACGGGCCTACATACATCTATGCCCGTTTCAACATCTCAAATGGACGTTTTGGACTACAGCTTAGGCCAAAAAGACACAGCCATATACAAAAGAGGGGGTTGAATCTTGGCCTAAGCCATATGCAGCATCCACTCATTTTGGTTCCCATTTTGGGCCAGGGGGCCATATTTAAGCCATCAGGGTAAGCGAGAGGTGTTCCGGTGTTCCGGCAGACTTCGCTCTGAGCTCCAGGGATAAAAAACCAAGCGTTTTGAATGGTAGGGAAGATTTTAAATGTCCACTGATCAATGATCATTACCCTCTTCAACTGGCGTGAAGAAATTCAATACCCCCCATTTTCAAAGAAATTCAGATCGTATCCGAAATTTATCCGATCCTGGAACTGCGCCTTGGCCTCTCACGGAGTCATGGACCTAACATTCGGCACTGGGGCACTGGTGGCTCAAGAGCACAGTTCAGATATGTTCTTATCCTGGATGGTCGATTCGTAGTGACCTCAACCTCACCAGAAATGATGGTTGATGTCATTGTACGACCATCAAACATCTGCAAACATGGCCTTTAATACCGTGGCTGATAGAGTTTTGGAGAATTTACATGGCATTTGCTCTTGGTATCTTGCCCTGCAATTCTTCAATTTGTAGAATCTTTCGTGTTTGTTACCGTTGCATGTGTTTTTTCTGGCCCCTTCAGTTCTGCCGCCACAAAGTTGCTCTAGTCCTGTGGTCGTCTGTTAGTTCTGAGGGTCTCAATGTGGCAGACATCCAAACTTTGAGGCAACATCCTAGCAAGAAATGTTCATTCCCAACGTTTTTTCCGTTGTGGGATGATGATCCAAATTTTCTGAGTCCTTTCCATGATTTTTCCCGGACTGGTTCCAACTTTTCCCGGGTCCATGGCATGTCGGCATTCTTGGATGACAGACACGAGGCCTGGTTTGCAGGGGTCGGCCTTGAGAATTTCTACCTGACTTCTCAAAAGATGTCAACTTTGCAGGAGACTAACCTTAGATAAAGCAAGCAATTTCCTGTCTGTCCAAGGAATGGGCGCGATGCAAAATCATAAGCCCCTCACAAATCCTGATTGAAAATATATGGCTTTGGTGCGCCCCAAGTTGGAGCCCCAGTTGCAACTGGCCTGACTTTTAGCGCCCGGGATTGAGGGAATGCCAGCTCACTGATTAGAAAAGAGGAATGAAGATATGGTAGTTGGGTTTGTGAACGGCAGATACCCCCAATTCGTAGGCATTTTAGTTCGACAATTCTGGGTTAAGCCATGTATTTTGGTCAGACACACCCATATGATTCATATAAGTGGATAGATGAAGATCCCAATATGACCATGGCATCATGACCATCATGATGCCTCCTGGAGCGTGGCAGGCGCTTCAGCACTTACGACAGCAGATCGATGCTGATTTTAGCTCAGAGACCATCTTGCCCGAGGACCGCCGGGAGAGGCTGGGGCATGAGATTTTTCTACAGCAGCAGGTTCAGTGTTGGCCATGTCAATGGGATTTACCACTGTTTAAGTGGCCGAGTTCTCTTGGATTTTGATCGCAGCATAGGCCCTGTTTTTGGAGGAATATCCACTTGCCAGCCAGCAGGATGCCAGCATCCTACAGCACCTCAAAAAAATGCTCGTTGTGTCAGAAAACAACACCCCGCAGGTTGTCTGAGTTGGACCTGGGGTTCTTTTTTTTAATGGCAAAGCATCACTTTTTGTTGGGCCTAGATTCCTAGATTTTTTTGGGCACTCCCCTGATTTCTCAGCTTCTGTCGTTTTGCTGGCTCGGATCACCAATCCACATTACCATCGCTGGGCTGTTCGGAGATGTATACTCTAGATTTCTCGAGGTCAGTGAGTTGTTGGTTGATTGCCTGTGATTGATCTCAGCAACCCGCTTTTCTGTCCGTGTTTTTTTGCCATGTCTCATCGATCTCTCCGTTTCTTAGCGATTTCCATGATTTTTCAATGGTCTGTCGTGTTCTGTTCCAGTGTTGCTTAATCCCATTCTTTTCATGATAGCGAACCATCAAGAAACCCACTGATCAAGCATCTCCTTACTTTTCTTCCTTGACTATTCCGGCATTTTGAGTTGACTTATCTGCGCGCGGCCATGTTCTTTGGTGGTTCAAGTCCTCGCTGTGTTGGTTCTTTGGTATCTTTGGTTGGTGAAATATGGTGAAATATCCTATGTTGATAAACTGGTTAGTTCCATCCCCAAGACACTAAAAAAAGGGCATTGTTTCAGGTTCAAACGCTTGTGTAGTGAGGTCGAAAAAAAGGGTGACTTTCATCCTCTCTCGGCCCGACTCGGCCCGACTTATCGGCCCTATCGGGAGATCGGCCGGGCGGCCGCTTGTGGCCCCGAGCCAGGAGATTGCGGCTCGCAGCAGCTCGCCAGGCCCAACTTGTCGAGGGTCGTGTTGACCATTGGTCGGCGTTGTCGTGGTGACTTTGGAGCGGCTGATCATTTTTTTGAGGCATGGAATCCATCCATTTCCCCCAGAAAATTCTGGATGCTTTGCTGTTGGAAATTGAGACAAGTATACAATCTGAGTTTCATGCCTGCAAGGTTAGATCGCTTTGGATACCAAAGTCTACGCCGCTCAGCGCAGCGCATTATTAACAGCCTGCCTTTGGATGCGGAGAAACATCTGTGGCGCATTGTATAGCTGAAAAAGTGAAGCAAGTTCCAAATTCATGATAATTCATGAATTTCCAGAGTTGCGTGTGCGAAGTTGGCGCTGAGATTGCATGACTTCAGGATACTGCATGTATCTGAAGGTCATCCAATCGAATGCCCCACGGGCAATCCTTGGCAGGCCCCAGCATAGCCATTTCGTTGAACCCAACGTCTGGCAGTCATTGAACCAACAGGGAATTTATGATAAATGGATATAAGTGGTAAACCAGGAAGGGCCCCCTTTTTATAGGTCATCAGGTGCATAACTAGGCCTTTTTTTTTCATTTATGATGAACACATATCAATACTTGGACAGGGTAGTTTAATAAACATAACCGTCCCATAACGAACATAACGGGCCCTTTCGGAAACGGTCCCCCATTTTTTCATCTCTCTTCCCCAGAAAACGGCCAGTTCGTTCTGAACGGACGTCAGGTGAACTGAGTGCATCGAGCCCTTTGAGTTTTCGTCTGGCAGTTCCCAGGGAGCAGCTACATGAGCAGAGCCTTGGCGAAAAGGCGAAAACCTTCCCTGCCCTGAATGGTGGAAAATATGGATTAATGTGGGTAAAACAATGCCATAAACCACCCATTTGGAATGGTTTTATACCATCTATTTAGGGTGATTTGGGGGATGGTTTATTATTGTTTAATCCACATTAATCGGATTTTTCAATTTGTCACTTAGAGGTGGTTTCCATCAAATATCTGTTCGGAGAGGTTGGACGTTTTTCTTTGCTGATTGGTCCATGTGCCCTTCAACAAACAACCATCCCAGCTGCACCAAAAAGATCCAACACCCCAGACGATTCGTAGACTCGGTAAACTCAGAGAGTTCATTCATCCGTCGGGATTCCCACTGCTAGTTCCGTAGGCAACTGATCCAATCCATTATCCCATCCCATCCTCCCAGATAGTTATAACTATTGTCAATATGACCGAATGTTGCATGACGATTCGCAAATTCACACGTCATGAACTATGATGAACTATGATGAACTATGATGAACTATGATGAACTATGATGAACTATGAACATCCCATCATCCCATCATCCCATCATCCCATCGTCCCATCATCCCATTCCTTACGTCCGTTTCGCACCGTAGGATCTCCGCGGCGCAGCAGCGCCTGCAGCGCAGCCGCACGTGCTGGCGCCGCTGCGTCCAAGGCGGTGGCCTCGCGGAGGCCAAAGAGGTGGGATATGTTGGGATCAGGATTGAGAGGGATTCAACCATATCCCAACCAATCATTCAACCATCTTCCTAACCAAAATCATCACAAATCATCACAGAATCTTCAAAATTTCGGATTTTTGGTGGATTTTGTTAGGAAGATTTAGTGATGATTTGTGATGATTTTTGGGGATTTTATAGGTTGTAAGTATCAAAATGATGAGGATGTAATTGATGGCGATTTAAGCAAAGAAGAATGATATTTCAGGGAATTTGACCAGTAAGAACGATTAATGAGGGATTTTTATAGATCGAGAGTTGATGATTACTATATAGGTTTGTCTGAATATTGGGGATGCTATATATTGGGGATTCAATTTGATGTACAAGCAAGCATGACGTGTTCTTTTGATTTCAAAGATGGATAAATGATCATTATAGTTAACATTAGCTCGAACTGTTTTTTTTCTGGATTCTACCAAATGCATCTAAATACCACCAATTGTTGGAACGAACATGAGAGATATTAAGCCGAATCCGATGAAGTACCATGATTTTCTACAGCATTTTAACAGGTTTAAAGTATGGGATGTTGGAGACATATATCTGGTTAGACTGTTAGACTGACTATGGGAGTTTTCAGCTGATGAATTGGTGGAATTCACCAAGAACATGTGGTTTTTTTTTTTTTTCGCCACAATGAGGACACATATTCCATAAAGAGAAACGGGCTTGGGTCTTTGATTGAACCGGTTTCACACCTTTGGGGATTTCAGAGACCAAAATTCGTATTCAAACAGTTCCCACATGTTCCCACTGGAGGAATTTTCTATTCCAAAGACTGTTTGGGTTGATACCCTCTGGTAATGACTAAGATAGCTATTGAAAATGGCCATTTATAGTGAGTTTTCCCATGAACAATGGTGATTTTCCATAGTTAGGTTAGTTTACCAGAGGGTAGTCTAATCAGTCACCACCCTTGAGATCATCTAACCGAATCCACCTTTTTTTTGGGCCAGACGTTGGTGGCATGACGATGGGATAGAAATTGGTGTCATTCGAAAAATGGGCGAACTATTTGGGGATCGAAATTTGGTCACTTTTTCGAAGATGCATGCAACAGTTCATCCCCTGTTGGTCCAGACCTGATTTCTATTGATTTCTTAGGTAAAGAAGCAGTGCGGTTAAAACTTTTTTTGAAGATTATGACCAACGACCCATCTGTCTTTGACCCAAACTTGGCATATATGTGGGTCGTTGGGGATTGTGTATTCCCGGCTTGTCAAACCCAGATATCGAGGGTCAACCCTCAAAAGACGAAGATGGAATGTCAGAAGCTCATTCGGAGAATTTTGGGGTTGGTATCCGCTTTCATCTTCCAATGATTGTTGGATGCATATCCACTATATCCCCACTCTTTTCGGCACATCCTTCGGTAAAAAAGGCAATCCCGAACTCATCCTGGATGTTCATCAGCCAATTCATCTGTGTTTCACATATTGTTTCATCATTTTTCGATAGATGATAGCCAGCCCATTGGGATTGTGGTTTTCTATGGTCGACGAAAACCCAATGATTTTACCATGGTTTCCCACACGATATCCCAATGGCCCCAGTGCCAAGAAACATGAGCCGCAGGAGCGGCTCGTGAAGGCGGCGCAAATTGCTTTGGAGGAGTCAGGCGACGTCGAGGAGGTTTGAAAAACTATGGGAAAATCCACCATTTTTAGTACCCTCTGGTAAACCAACTAATTAACGGTTTACTACGGAAAATCACAATCTTTGAATAGGTAAATCAACGAACTAAATGGGGCATTTTGAAATAGTTATGTAACAAATTACCGGAGGGGAATTTATCTTTCAAAATGGACCATTTTCCATAGCTATATTAGTTGAGAGTTTGGGGATCCATGCTATTTTTTCCTTCATGTTGTTGAATCGAATTAGGGTTCACTTCTGGTCTGTCTTCTGGTAACTTTGGAGCCATAGTTTGCGAAACATTTCAGATTAACGGTCCATTTGGCGGGAAATGCCAAACCCGGAGTAATGAACCCTGGCTGAGCTGATGAATGGGGGGATTACCACTGAAAGAGTCATGAGTTGCAATTAAAACGGACTCAATCAATTACTGTAAACCACATCAAGCAACCAATGACTTTGGCCTGGCCATGGCTTCGCTATGTCAGCTTTCGATGACTCCCCTAGCGATTTTTTTTTTCAGTTGAACCAACGAGGACCATTGGTTTTTTTCGGCATCAGGTAGTCACCAGGGCAACGATACGCCTCAACATGGCCCTGAAGTTCTCAGATGCTACGGGCACACTACGTCTCAGAATACGCTAAGGGTATGAGTCTCAATACCAAACACTCCTAAAATTATGTTGTCACGAAGCCATTTCAACATGACAACGCCTATTCTGGCAACATCTGGCTTAAGGGATGCTGAAAAACAACAGGGTACCGTGCCTAGAACCCATCAGTGGCAGGTGCAGAAGCACACCAGATGAAGAAGAACTATTTGAAGGAGAGGTTCTTGAGAAATGGGTGACCTAAGACTTATGAGAACCCCATTTGATGCGTAGTTGCAGGATTTGCTGTCACTTTTTACTGTAAACCTTGAAACAACAACAGGATTTCCGGGAAAGTCAACGAAGCATCGCATGGTGAGTGTTCTGCAGTCCCGACAATTGAAACAACGTAACTCACAGAGCCTTTTGCCTGTGAGTTTTTAGTTAGGTAGCGATGGGTGTACCTCAGGCCTTAGGTCTTAGTTTCTGTGCAATGATCACTGAAGTCAGCAAATTGTTTTAGCTGCCATGATACTTGCAGAGCTCATGAAGTATAGTTTATAAGATCATAAAAGTATATAAAAGTTGAGCTAAAGCATACTTCCCAAGTTCCCAAGTTCGCAAAAAGTTGAAGATCATACAGCTTTGCCTAGACACGTGGGAATTCTCATGGTTTTCTGTATTTTCACGCGTGGCATAGGAGAGAGACCGGCTGCGTCAGAGGCTACGCTGCCAGCGGATGCAGTACGGTTGACCCAGTGCCGGATGTGCCAGTGCTTGCGTGAGCGTTGCTGCTTTGGTAGCTTCATGGTTTGTACATGATGCATTTTTTGTTTATAGACTCGCAGATGTGCATGATTGGGTCCGCCTAGAACTTGGTGTCTGTTTCCATCGCAAGCCGATCTATGTTTTTCCCCATGGTCTACCTCCATTTCTGGGCTAAACCCTGCGGGCTCACATCGAATGAGGCATCGGCAGGCACAACAGAAGGCCCAAGAAGAAGCTGAAACGAAGGTCAGTTGTGGGATACCGAGGGCGGGAGCTGACACCACTACAGTCACTACAGTTGTGGGAAAACAAAAAGACTTACCCTCTGGTAATTTAACATAGCTATTGAAAATGGCCATTGAAATAGTGAGTTTTCCCATAAAAAATGGTGGATCTTTCCATAGTTATGTGACAGTTTACCAGAGGGTACTATTGGCTGAAAGTAGCAGGGATGTTTTGTAGCAGAGAACAGGCGAATGTTTGTGAAATCATTTTTTATGATGTTCTGGGAACAGTTTACTGGGCAGGCGGTGATGAATTGTGGTTTTGGTCGCTGGAATGGGAAGATGATAGAACTGGTGAGATACGATGCATTGTGAGCAATGCCCATTTTATCAAAGCTGTAATCCACACTTCGTCTGTAATTTTTTTACTAAGGGATCCTTAGTTCCAGAGATTGCAGATTTGTCCAAAAATTGCATAGAATCAGTTTGTTCAAAAAAAACAGCTAAGCAGTTCTACACTGTTTGTTCATTCAGATGATCCACACTTCCTATCCCTTTCGTTGTATTAAGCCATCCAGTTGAGGCTTTCAAGGTGCCCCAATTGGACAATGTTCATTAAGATGATCCACACTTCCTACAATTGGACGATCATCCAAGGAAGGGGAATTCGCTGCAGCACGGATAGAGAACCTCTATGGAAATTCACCGTTTTGAATAGATAGATCTTCATGTTGATCATCTATAAATGGGCTATTTTCCATAGCTATTTTGAATAACCATAGAGGAACATGGAAAATTCAGATTTCGATGACATGTTTGGTGATCCGATGTCCCTGATGTCCCTGGGTAACCTGGGTAACCTGGCCCTGAGGGATGGTCTTGTATCACCACATGGGATGTTCATTCGTAAACACCTTCCAGCGATAAATTGGGGTACTTTCATTGATGGAAACATAAAACATAAACTTTCATTGTTGTTTTTTTTCAATCAAGACCAATGACACTTTTTATCCATACGGAGATGGTCACTTTTTATCAGCACTCACAGAAATAACAATAATAGGAACACCATCAGAATAAGAACATAAGATTAGGACACTAACAGATATATAAACCTAACAAATGTTATTAGGACAATAGCGCTAACATAGGGATAATAACAAATAAGGACAATAACGTTAGGACAATAACGATAAAACTAGGAACAATAACATTGACACAACGGTAAGAACACCATCAACATGATAACACACATCATGATGGACATCATATTGGCGACCAGATCGTAACAATGCCATGGAGCTAAGGTATGACATATGACCTAAGCTAGTAAGCTTCGGGACAATGACTGACAAATGACATCATGTGACAATAAAAACAACAATAATCTGGGTAAATTATAACGACCTCACTGTGACCTCACTGGAATCATGGTTAGTAAGGGAAATCATCCCCAAATGGCCTTAATTCAGGGTAGTGAAATATTGTAATTTACCCAGAATAAACCAACATGAACATAGGCCACCCCAGAAATCCATTGGTTTCTCACCACATTTTCCATGTTGGCCATGGCCAAAGTGGGGGGAGCCACCATGGATTCCCAACAAGTTGGTGAAGAAAATTCACCCATTTCCCGGGTTCAGATATCCAAAAACGATGTCCCAAAAGAGGCTTTCCCAGGAGGAAATAACATCAACATCGTATGGAGTTTTTTTTTTTTTACATATGTATACAGTACATATGTAGAACTATATCCAAACATTGTCATTATATTATCATAACAATGAGAATATATAAACCCTTCGGTGATTTCACAGTTCGCTATGGAAAATCACCATTTTCAAAAACACTAAATCACCATTTTATCTATTTCGATGGGCGCTCCCATAGCATTTTCTCATCTTTCAGATCGAAGGTCAAAGCATTAGAACTGCGAGGCGCATCAAAGCCGATGGGCGATAACATATGGGTGGCGAACAACGAGGCAACGCAATTAAAAAATCACCAGGTTTTGGCCATTTCATATCATTTCATAGGGAAATTCATGATGATGAACCAGTGGATTTTTATAGGAAGCACCCTCCAGGACACAGGACACATAGCAGAATCCACCATTTACACGCATTTCCGGAAAGGGTGACAAGCCGGTAACAACCATGGGTTTTTTCAAGTTGATTTCTTAGTTTACCTCAGGGTATCATCCACAAGAAATGCAGAGTCAGGGAAAGAAATGTATTTCACCCTTCTGAATAGAGGTTTATTAAGATAAATGTATATTTCAACGGCTCTTTTCGAGGAAAGCAATTTTTCAGACCCCGTCCGCCTGTCCGGACTGGGTGGATGATCATCTCAAATCCGTCCAGGAAAATATCATGACATGTCAACCACCTGGTGAATATTTCATGAACGGTTTATGCTATGAAATGGTGAATATTTCATGTCAACCACCTGGTGAATATCCTGAACATATCATACCATTCATGCTTTCAATTGGTCAAAATCTTTCACTTAGCGTTTTTCACCATGTCGAACCGTGTCGCGGCATGTCGCGAAAAGGCCCTGAAACTCCGCCGAAAGCGGCTTCGAAAGCGACGAAAGCAGACAGGTGAAGTCCCTCAAAACTCCAGCGTTGATGGTGAGTGGTTTCAAACATGGGAAATCCCTGAACTCATTGACATCCTGATGGTGGATTCTCTGTTGCCACGTTTGATTAGCAGAGGGTAGATTCGTAGATTCGTAGATAGTTGCGATGATGATTCCTTGTTCTTGGGGTATCACCCACCAGAGGTTGATTGGAGGATTTTGCTCCAACGTTTGAGGGGCTTTTGTGACGAGCTGGATGATCATAATGTTTATACAAGGAACCAACTAAGAGATGAACCATATGAGAATATGCAATATGAGCATATGAGTTAATCCCGCTCACCTGGGAGTTTTGTTCGCAGATGTGTGAGAGGTGAAAATGGGCCACGCGTTACTGTACCCGTGGGCAGAGCCACAATTACAATTACATAACTGTGATTGTATGCAATTTCTAGAAGGGATTTTGCCACTCCAATTTCAGTGTGGGTGCAATGTTGCAGTCACCGGGGCTGGTTCTGAGGTTCCGCTTGCTTGACAGATGATTCAGATGATGAAGTTGGATTGATGTGCCCGGAAATAAGCGGGGACCAGACCTCCCATAGCTAGCATAGCTGGCGGGGCAACAACTTTTAGAGCGAATGAGCACTTCGTCAGGGTAACCTCTCCAATCAAACAGCTAATGTAGGCTACCTTGAAAGAAACACTTGAATATATCATCAATTATTTTTCTTGATAGACCCAATCAAAAAAGAACTAAGAGGACCTAGCCTACTGACGAGGCGCATTTGTTACTACCCATACTACATTGTGATGTATGCGTTTTTTGTCCAGCCTTCTTCGCTGAAATGAATTTGTCATTATATTTTTTCTTCTTTTTGCGTTCTTCTTCCCATTCTTGCTCCTTCTTTTCCATCCTAAGCTTCTCATCCTCCTCCTTCCTCTCCCTTTTGTTCTTTTCCTCGTCCGTTTCTTTCTTGGGAACCTTCTTACTCTTCTTACTCTTACAAGATTTTGTTGATCTGGGCGTGACATTCTGGTTCCGATACGAGTGGCTGAAGTTGATTGGTGGCAGGTGATCGCAGCACGCCTAGATGAAAGTGGGTCCGCTGTCACGGATGAAGATTCCTACAATGGATTTTATCGGTCAAAACAGTCAAAGTTTGTCTAAATTGATTCATGGGTTTGTCTACAGATGTAACCGGTTTTGCTCCGACCATCATACCTGTAGCGCTGTATCGTTTGTATGACTCAGTCCTGTCCCAAGACGACTGCAGTACGGCAAACAGCAATCCAGTCTGTTCTGCCAATAACTTGGAATATCAACCTTTCCATTGTATCCTCATAGAATGTGTTTTTTTCGCCTCCAAAATTTGGAGCTTAAATTGCACATTTCCGGTTGTTTATGCATGTTTATGCGACGATTCATCATCATGTCCCTATATAAATAGCCATACCCTGCGACACATTAAGATAAATATGCAGAATCCACTGTTTAGAGATGATTTCGAGAGGAAACTGTGGCTTGTCCATATCATTTCGCTGGTTCATTGCACCATTTCAGGCAAATCCCCTATGTATCCTCATTTCCTTGTAAGATTTGCCAGAACGTTGCCTATAACTTATATAGGTAGAATTGCACGATTTTCGTACAAACCTATTCTTGTATTAAGCTGGTTCTCTGTCCCATCATCCTATCCCATATCACATTCCATTGGTGAATAAATGTAAATGGAGGTTTCCTAAAATGGGGCTACAGTAGTTACAGTACCCCAAAAAATCATCCATTTTTTTCGGAGAACATCCATGAAATCCAGCAAGTTCTCGTGGTCCCTCCACATTTTTAGGAGAAAACCTCCAGAAATCCCACATCTCCAAAGTCTCCGCAGGTCAAGCCAGGATGGGGCGGAGGAGTTGAGGGAGAAGCTGAAAAGGCGACTCGTCGGGTGATCCCGGTGATCCCGGTGATCCGCCGTCTGGGCCAAGTTTCAGGTTGGGGAATAGCCAAATATTTCCAGATGGATTTTGGTGAGGATTTACACCTAAAAATGGCCGTTTAAGTTCTTGTTTGAGAAGGCGGGCTGTCAACACGGTTGAAACACCTTCTGAAATGTTCGGGTAGGTCTATTTTCAGACAGATTCTTTTTGGCTGGCTGGAACTAGGAGATTTACGCAGAAATGCAGAGATTCACCAAGAGTGGATAAACATGGGATGTGAACATGGAGAAAACATGATCAACATGGGGAACAAAAGTTGGAATCAGAGATGGAATTTCCCATCTCATGGCATTTTTCATCATGGCATTCCACCAGGCTGGTGGCATTTCGAGATCTCCAGCAGCTTTGTTTCGCATGAAAAAACACCCAATCGGAAAGCCATGTTTATTTTAGTGGTTGTAGAACTAGCCATTGTGTTCTCAAAGCCATGAAGACCCACAAAGATTAAATGAAGGATGATTTCTTTTTTGGGTCCTAATTTGTGGGTTGGTGAATAACAGCCATTAATTGGAACAACAGCCATTCACCCACAAAGAACAAGTCCTAATTTGCAATGACACTTCCACCTTAATAAACCGACAGGTTTATCATGGTTTACCCTTACCACATCTCTAACTGACCTTGTATGTTACAGCACCACCCAAATAGATAGAACAGTTAGAAACCTGGGAATTATGAATAAAACCTCATCGACTCATCTATAACATATGGGGGTTTTCATAAATGGGGGTACCCTAATAGCTGGATGGTTTGTATGGAAAAACCATCTATGGATGATTTGGAGGTACCCCCATGGATTGGAAACTTCGGAAAGCTCCATATTGGAAACATGTTTCTATCATTTTCTATCTTTGTATCCCTATAGTCCCTATGAGCTGCAGGCCAACCGGGTCGAGTGACCGAGCTACGCCAGGTATTTGGAGCAAGAGAAGGAGTTGAAGTCTCGGACTGCTGAGCTGCAAAGTTCGGCGCGGCTCTCCGAACGGGTGACCCGGCTCGACGAACTAAACATGGCTGGGAAATCCCCGAATGAAATAGAGGTTTTAATGGGAACATCGTTGAACTTACTGCGGTGTTGAAACGATTACTCTGTGACTATGTGACTAAATACCGGAGGGTAAGTGAGTTGAAATTAGTTGAAACCGAATAAGTCGAGTTGAAAGCGACCGGTGAATGGTATGCTGTTTGCTTTCTTGACTCGGTTGATGGAGGAAGGTCTAATATCCTTTCTGAATCCAGTTTTAGTCATTATTGCGAGAAAGATCTATGTCTATATCCCATATATCATTATTTTAGAGTAGATTATTATAGACCATTATTTTAGACATATAGATTATGAGGTCTATAAAGATTATTATTATATTATGTCTATATACCATATAGTGGTGTCATGGTAGAGTGTTATAACAACATACAGTGACCTCCTTGGCAGCGGCAGCTCATTGCCATGCTGAGGAAGCGGGCCATATGGAGCATCTTGGCACTTGAAATTTGGCCAAGGGACGGAAGTTTCAACCGGGGCCTGGGTGGATGTGAAGATGGGGTTGAAGACGGGTATTGGGATATATACCCTCTGGTAAACAGCCACATAACTATGGAAAATCACCGTTTTTAATGGGAAAACTCACTATAAATGGCCGTTTTCAATAGCTATGTTAAATTACCAGAGGGTATATATATGGTCAAACAACTTGTGGGAATCCTCCATATGGTTGCTTACCAAATCCCCGTGCTTCCTAAACATCCGCCCATTGTGGATAAAGACTTCAGTGGCATATTGTTGGCTCCACACCAAAAGCATTGCCAGTTACACAATAGGGCCCCCAAAAAAAGACAGCACTATTGTTCCAGGATATTTTTAGATGATATTTGCCTGTGTGTACCACACAAATTCCAACTTACCACAGATTTCTATCTATTTGAGGGTGTAGCCTCCAAGCTCCCTTCAAGTATATACTATACACAGTATACGCAACTCGACACCAAATGCATTTTCCAACGTATATATATATATATATATATAGCATATACATAATTGGGTCCTTTCGAAAATTGGGGACCCAACATCATCCAAAATTGGTCATTTTGAATTAGGAACACCTATGGTTTTGAGGTCCCAAATAAGAAACCCATGACTATAGATAGATGGGTTTGTACATATATAGATCTGGGTCTATCAATCCCATAATAAACTTGGAAAATACCCCCACAATTAGATAAGATCATCCCGATGACTGAAGATACCTAATTATACACATCACAGTTATCAGATAGATACCTAATCATTTGGATAGATAATACCCATAGAATCATACCACTAGGCGCGCAGTTCCGGTGAATTAAGTGGATATCAGACCACAATTATAGAGGTTTATCCCAACTTATGGGGGGTTATTACCATACGATACCATAAGTTATACCCATGAAGAACCCCAAGTTGGCGAAATATATTCCATTTTTCAGTGAGTATAAAATCATAAACACCAAAAAAGCAACACAGGATACCCTCTGGTAATTTAACGTAGCTATTGAAAATCACCATTTTTCATGGGAAAACTCACTATAAATGATCATTTTCAATAGCTATTTTGACATAACCAGAGGGTATCAACGATAAAAAAATCCCACGATCTCCCCGAGGAGCGTGGCGGAATGGAGCGAGGAGCTGCGAAGCCTGGCGCAGCGCCGCAAGACCCAGAGGCTCCAGCTGCGACAGGCGATGCGGGAGGATCTCCTGAAAAGTTTGGGACAAGAAATGGCTATGGATCAATACCTATACATACCATTTTTAGTGGGATGAACATCCATTTACCAGCTATTTTGGGGTTCACTAGGTACCAGGGTTTTGACCCATCCCCAAATAGAAAAAAACAGAAAGGCACGCTGTCAGGTCCCCATTTTTCCACGTTTCTGGGAATGCAGTGTTTCGGCTATATCATGTTTGGTCCAAACTTCAGTGGTGCACCACCAATCTACTGTAATCAGCACAGATAAGCAACTGCATTGGCAATTATTTTTTTGGTGATGTCAGAAGGGGGACCTGCCTTAGCAAAGATATTTCCTTTTGCTATCTTATTAAGCATTACAGTAGGTATTGTTAATACATAGACATAGGCATCTATCCATACAGATTGAGCTCGCTGCCATGGATCTAGTTCCAAGCGGCTTTATCAAAGGATGTGGGCTCCACCTCCACTACTACTCTACTATTTGACAAACACTTTACTGAGCTAGATGAAAAAAGACCATCACACATATATATATGTATATAGTATCAAATATGAATGTAGCAAAAACAAAGTGAACAACATGAAACACAAATAAGTCTTTCAGTAAACTACATACTATAAATATAAACAACATAAACCTTTTTTGGGGCTATTTCATATTTGAAGGATGGGAGGTGCATGAAACACATTGGGATTACTATTGTTTGGTCGCACATTTTGTGGATTTCGCGTAGAGGGATTTGAGCAGCAAACATAGGGATATAAGCAAGATTGTTACAGAATATTGCAGAGATCAATTTGGTCAATGCTTTTGGGGAGTAATCCTTTAAGACAAATTAGCCGCTGTTTTTCCGAATCCGGGGCATGAACCAGGAAGAGTGGTGATGCATTGTCGAAAAACGGGCGCGAGATGGGTGGGCGAAGAAAGCTTGGATGATCAAAGGAAACTAGGCCAATAAAAAAAGATAACCCATATATGAGCGGTAAAAAACACTTTAGGAACCCATACATCCTCACCTGAGTGAAAAGGATGGCAGGGTCATAGCCTTGGTGGCCTAACGGTTTAGGTATTTTTTTCCAAGGTCATTTAGACATTGGGAAACTTATGTCAACTCAATCAACAAGAACAGGGATTTGGCGCAAAGAAGCGAGGATCTTAATCTTTATTTAGCGTGTATGTATATATATATAATACATACATACGAACATATATACATAACAATATGTATACTGCAGCCCCGAAAATGATAGAACCATTTGGTATAATATGTATAATACAGATAATGTACGTAAACCACATATTTGGTAACATACCCCCGAAACATGGTTTATCCTTTTTTTAGGTTCGGATGTTACCAAATTCTATTGGGGACTGCTTTGTGTAAGACCCACTGGGCCTTCCAGGTGACATCTGCGGTGCTTCTTGTGGAAAGTCATTTTGCAGCGGCAAAAACATTATCAAGAACACTTGTGTATATATAGTTACCATAAGTATGTACATATATATACATATATATATGTACATATATATATGTATATATATATGTATGTATATATATATGTATGTATGTATATATATATATGTATATGTATATATATATATGTATATGTATATGTATATGTATATGTATATGTATATGTATATGTATATGTATATGTGTATGTATATGTATATGTATGTATGTATGGATGTATGTATGTATGTATGTATGTAATTAATGTATGTATGTATGTATGTATGTATGTATGTAATGTATGTATGTATGTATGTATGTATGTATGTAATGTATGTATGTAATGTAATGTATGTAATGTAATGTATGTAATTAATGTATGTATGTAATGTAATGTATGTATGTATGTATGTATGTATGTA
>Ga0126342_10010442_pt1 | contig 16610 bp, 10 predicted proteins | sample Cyp1metagenome_FD_92528 | JGI IMG/M metagenome (GOLD analysis project Ga0126342, IMG submission 92528) | Coral microbial communities from Lord Howe Island, Old Settlement Bay, Australia - Cyphastrea 1 metagenome | ecosystem: Host-associated > Invertebrates > Cnidaria > Coral ... | reverse complement strand
ATATATATATATATAATGTCCCATGAAAATTCATCTAATTTGGCACCATACCCCGTTTATCACTTTGTTGGTTAATTCTATCCCCAACTCGATTGACTGCTCCATTTTTGTTGTTCATCCCAGTAGGTCAAAGTAGGTCATCACCATACATTAAAAAAAAAAACATAGGAAAAACCCTTGTGAACACTGGGAAATAGCTACAATCTGGGTCCCCCAAACGTTATAAGTTGGTCTATAACCCAATCTAACTATAGTTATAACTACCATAAACCCTAGTTATTGTATAGTTATAAACCAACTTAGCTATCTTGGGGGCACCACTTTGTAGTACAATGTTGTATATAATATATAGTAACAATGGGATATATTGTACTAGTATAATGTTGTTAATATATGGCTCCAATATATGGATCAGAGAAAAAAAAACATAACCTGTGACTATTCGGACTGGAATGCACAGCCAAGATCATCCAAGTACCACACCCTACTCAGAGGATCATCAACATCCCACTTAGTAGGTAAGTGGTTCATAACATTTCATAACCGTATTTAAAACCCAGTTGTAATATATATATATATATACAGTATATATATAATTATATATATGTATTATGGGAAAATCCCACTATAAAACGGGGACTTACGATGACGAAAAAGGCTTATGAACCACATTACAAGGACTGGATCCACATGCACCTTGGGGCTGATGTTCTCGTTCTGCCGGATCATTTTCGCCTCCGGGTCACCGGTTTTCCGTGTTGGGGCAATCATCACATGGGGGTACCCCAATAGTCATGGGGATACCCCGATAATTTTCAATAGCTGGAAGGTTTATTTCAAAAATCATGAAACCTACCAAAATAAAATGCCTTCAAAAATCATCAAACATCATAGATATCTGGGGGCACCCCACATTTCAGGAACCCTCTACATGGCTTGCCAGAATTTCCCATTTATGGCTGAGTTTCCCATAGGAAAAATGGCCCGCCCTGTACACGGAATCATGTTCCAAGGCCGCTCGGAACCGAGCAGAATTTTACTGGTATGGACTCAAAGATGGGGGAATAGCCACAGGAGAACCAGACACTTTCATGAGGAACTATGGGAAAAATGATGATAACTTATCATCTTTATTTTGTGGGAACATGATGATAACTGATCATATGATAAGCCATTGAATTTCTAAGCTTGTCCATTTCAGACAACGCCATGTACCAACAACGAAAACAAAGGTTGGATCTACAATGCCATAAGCCATACATACTTTTTTTATGGTTCAACTTTTAATTATGGGTGAATCCCGATTTGTTGGATGAATTCTAAGATTCCCCGAATGGTTGGGATATAATTAAGGATTGTGTCATGCGGAACCATCATTGAAAAATAAATAAAACACACAAGTTTTCTGTTGTTTCAACATGTTTAAACATAAAACATGTGTCGAAAGGCAGGTAGCTTGGTCAATGCGTCAACGAGTTTCATGGTGTTAAAAAAAAAAGCTTCCCATGCTCCAGAGAGCTGTTGCTTTGATATCTTTGATCCCAGGGATGGTCACATTATGAGGCTCAGCATATTTCCGTTGAGGAGAGTGGATAATAAACTTTTAATAAACCATGGAAATATGATGGATTTTATTTATTAATATGACGTTTCCCTTGGAAAATGATGGATTTGAAATGACCTCGGGTTTGAATTGGCCCCCTTGCCGTCCCCCTTTGCCTGCAAATTGCTAGATTCAACCGGGACTACGCACGAGATTCCCTTTTCGGGATTAAGAATGCCTCTATGCAAAGGAAATGTCCATGCCAGTGGGATTCGATTTTTTTGTGGATCAACTGTGCTTTTTGCCCTATGAATGGTTTCTTTGGACAATGACGCTGTCGCAGAGTTGCAGTCACATCCTACGCTCTTTTCTCCCATAGAGACCAACTGGCCATGTGCTGGTTTGCAGCTTGAGCCATGAAGTTCATAAAAAAGGATCCTGCTGGCAAGTGAGCTACATGTGATTGCCCCAAAACAATACACCTCTTCTGGGGGGGGGGGTCCTAAAATGGTGGTACCGCCCAAATCATTCATTTCATTTTTGAATTGTTCCATGAAATAAACCATCCAGCTATTGGGGTACCCCCATGACTATGGAAACCCCGGGAAATTATATTGGATCCCATGCTTTATCATCATATTTCACGAAAAGTGCCATGGTTTGGGGGTAAATTCCCCCTTGATTGAACAAACCTAAATGGCAACAGTAGCCCTGCGACCCACCGCTTGCGTAGCTCTTAGTATTTGGATTTTGAGCCGGTTGAGTCCTTTGCATAGAATCATGGTTACACGTTTGAAAAAAAAAACTGCAAGCTACTTGCTACTTGTCTGGAGAAAACTGTTCCGAACCATATATGGCTAAAGGCTGGGACATCCTCCTAAACAAGGCTCGAAATAGATGCAACGATATGCAAAGAGTACCACGAGTGGAAATTCAAATAGCCCATGAAAAGTCATGGAAAGACAAGCACCAATCTGCTGAAATTTCGATCATTGCCATGAACTTTTTCAAAATATATGAGTTCTCCACACTCTTCACATGGGCATAATATATCATCATATGACCTTCAGACCTTCAGCTACAACTTCACCTGCTAGACAGATCTGTGTCAAACCCACAAAGCTTAGCAACAACGCCTCTTTTGACTGCTGAATCGATCAAGTATGTGTAGGATCCCACTCTTTGTTGGCCTGCGAGCGGAGAAAGTGAACATGTCTGGCTGCATTGTTTTTGTTGCCAACTCGTTCTTGGCAGAGGGAAATTTCCAGGCAGAAGAATTGACAATTCCATACACTTGCCATTTATTAACAATGGTTACTATGGTGCATGAGTCTATGGCCCCAAATTACCTCCTGATCATCCTAATCCCAGTCCCAGTAATCCTACGCCCAGAAGCTGGGGGTACCATTTGGGGACTATACGGTATACAGTATGTTCCCACATCTTGGCAGGCATGAACATCCACAACTACTACAGCTGCCTTTTTTGGGGTTCATCCGGGTACGGGTACCCATGCGCCTTCCAGGTTTCTCCATCCGCATAGATCTCCTTCTTCCAAATTGGGACTCTCGCCTCAGTGCCGGGAGACCGGTCTCCCCTGCCCTTGGTGGACCCGTTTTGTCATTTTCGAAGGTGCAGTTGGTGATGTGTTTTATTTTTACACTTTATTATCATATATACATATATCCATGGTATTGTGTTTTATAATATTATTCAGTTGATAATGTGTACCCACTTTATTATTATCTGTACTGAATAATATTCTGTCAAAATCTTCCAAATGTGGGTACACGTTGGCACCATGGATGGCACCACATTGGACTACTAGAAATTTCAAATCTAGTATAACAAAAAAGAAAATCCGCGGAGATTGAAGTTCTTAAACATAGACCATGATAATATATCCCTGTAATAATATATGTAAAGCCCATGATAATATATTATGAAAATCTAGCCTTTGGGATGTGGATGACCAAACAATTGTGTTTTTCCGGAAAACACCGACCATCGATTGTGGTGGATTCTGGGGGAAACCCCCCGACAGTCAGTCCGACAGTTGAGTCTTAAAATTGGGAAACTCCAAAGCCAGGGCTTATACCTTTATAAATTAAACACACAATCTTGTAGGGAGGGTCCCCTAGATAGGTAAGTTGGTTTATAGCTGATTAGGTTGGCCAAATGGTGTTCATTTCATGTCCAGTACGTTCTATCATTTAGCGAAGTAGTTGGATGGGTTTATAGAAACTAAACAACCAACACAATCCTATAGGATCCATGTATGCTATATATATATGGTAACATTTACCATAAATATACCCCCAATGTTAGCATATATACCAGCACCATGGATCCTATGGGAATTGGAGAGATTTTTCCAAAACCATAGGGGTTCCCCGTGCCTTCAAGGTGTCGATGATGTAGCGACAAGCATCAAAGCCCTGGCAGTGAGGGGAACTGAGGAACTGAGATCAGACGAATAAAACTGGATAGAGGCAAACATATTAGTTACAACAGTTAATAGTGATCAATCACCCTTCGTAATCCATATGGTATAAATGATACATCGGATATAATCATGATATGGATATAATCACCCAAAAATGATTACCATCTAGTTATTTAACATAGCCATAGAAAGATCCACCATGCTATTAATAGGTAAACTCAGGTAAACCATCTATCTCTATGGGCCATCTATACCATGGCTATGTTAAATAACTGGAGGGTAATAGTGATAGCGGAAAAAAAAAACATGCTATAACATCAGTGTGATAACAACTATGTAATAGCAACTAACTAATATGAATATCGCTATGAGCATTAGTACTAATATTAGTAATACTGTTGATGTTATAATGACTGATAAGACTTATAATGACTTACATATGTTGCCATATCATAACCATATCATCTATCATAATCATAGCTAAATCACATTAACCATTTCATAACCATATTGATGGAATGTTGTTGAATTGGTAAACGCTGCGCAACAGGACTGTGAAATATTGTGAACCCGTGAACCATCGGATACATTGATGCCTGGAATCCTGAAGATTTAACTGGGGCCCCCGTTGAGAAAAAAATTGCGTTCAGTTGGTTTAGTTGCCTAGGTGAAATGTATGGTTTATGGTAGATATATCGAAGTGGTTGCCATGGGGTGTATAATCCCATCCCCAAAAAATATGAAAAACACACCATAAATGGTTCCTATGATGTGGAAATTCCCTACAACAAACCCATGGTTTCGTTCAGGGGGTGTTTAATATGAACGGTGGATGGGATTAGTCACCAAATTACAACGTTTGGGGGCCCCACATTGTAAAGATTATGTACTATATTAACTATTAACATCTATAACTTTCTATTATCATCTATCATAACCATAGTTATATCACGTTACATAATGATTTTCTTATGGTTCTCCTGGTGAAATCTGCATGGTTTCCTGCGCAGGAAGTTCATCATGGCCTCCGGGCGGTGCTCAGAGGCCACTGCGATCAAGACGGAGGCTTCGGCCAAGGGAACCACCTGAGATCGGGGGGTGAATATGCCAGATGCTATGAATTGATGATATATGAAGGTTACAATGTGGGCCCCCCTAGTTATAAGTTGGTTTATAACCCAATCTAACTATACTTATATCTACCTTATACCCTAGTGAAATTGTAGTTATAAACCAACTTAGCTATCGGACGGGGGGCCCCACTTTGTAGTGATAATCTGATATGCCATTTAGCTCATTATTATTCATTATTCATATATTGTGAATGTATTGAGATTATATTGCCAGATTTTGTAAATCAAAATTCATTGAAATGAATAGTATGAAGGTTGGTGATATTTAGATACAGTAATATAATATCAATGATGATAAACATAAAGGTTTCACCAATCACTTTTAATTGGGAAGTTGCAGACAGTTATGGATCTGAAGGTTTCACCAATATATGGTAATATCAATGGCCATGCAGCAGGAACCGATTCATTGGAGGTACCTACCATGTATAGGGCCTATGTTTCAGGGCTATGTAAGGGAATATCCCCAAACAATCTGGCCTTATATGGTACAGTACCTCCATTTTAGGATCCTGGAATTCCCATTGATAATATGATTAGTGGCACTAGTCATTAATGAATATGTTGTTTTCATCAAGCATTATAATGGCGATGTTATGCTGATGGTATACTAGCAATATTGCACCGTATCTTACCATGTATTTACACATCATCACTATCTATTACTGTAATATATTCATTAGTATATATATATATACATGGTAATATGATCTGTGGTGATAAAATGGTGATTCATCAATACCTATGGTAATCATCTATGGTCATAGCGTTAATTTATATTGGGGATTTTACAAACAATTCTGATAAAATGGTGGTAAAATGGTTTTGTCCTGAAAAAAATGGGAATAGAATAGGGTCTCGCATGGTTTCGCATGTTTAACTATACTAATGTGGTTTTACATAACCAAACCCCAGGTTAACGTCCTATGGTTGACATCCTAAGATCAACATGCAATGGTTATGGTAATGGTAAACTATCACTATCACTAGCATTATCATTTACTGGTGGAAAAATGTGGAAAATGGACCAATCAGAATAAAATGGTGGTTTTAACATGTTTTTGGCGATGAAACCTAGCAATCATAGTGTGGTGTTCAGGGTTAAACAACGTAAATTCACAATCAAACACGCAAGTTTAGCAACCTGTATGTTAAATTGTTCGTAGAACTATGTTGGTGCAGCAATAATCAACGATCCCCAAAATCACAATTTTTATGGGTGATATAAACCATCCATCCATATGGGTGGTTTATGACATTGCTTTACCAGCATTTTCATTGTCAAATGGGTATGGGTCAAAATTATTCAAAATTGGGGTACACTCTGGTAAACATAGCGATGGAAAATCACCATCTTTAATAGCTAAAACAACGAACAAAATGGGCCATTTTCCAGATCGCAAACTGTTGACATAACCAGAGGGTACCCCAATAATCCGATGGGGACCAAAAAATCGGCCAAAATCTCCGGTCCAAAATCGGTTTTCATGGCGGGCACCCCGTCTCGCCCAAATCTGTCAGAAAAAAAATGCTCTCCAAAAAAATAAAAAAAACTTTTCAATAGGGAAAATGATGATCAACCACTGGATCTGGGTGTACAGTGTACTCAGTGTACACACTATTTTCAGAGAATCCCATATCCAAATCCTCTGACAGTTATGGCCCAACAGTTAAAAATTAAATGAGATTGTAACTACTATAAATAACTAAGGTGACATATAATTCATGAAATAATCCCATGGGTTTATTTCATGACATATAACCAACTAGTTATAGGAGCTATATTTGCAGTTATAACTGTTACTTGGGATTATAACTAAGGCGAACTATATCATTCTAAGCCCATGTATAACTACTATAACAACTATATAATCCCACTTATGACTGTTATATAAGGGCCATAACTGTAGTTGGTTAGCTATAAATTGGTTTATAAAACCCCGTAAACATAAATTAAATATAGTTATATCTACCATAAGCCAGATATAACTGTTACTTGGTTATTGAACATAGCCATGGAAAATCATCACTTTAATAGGTACATCATCTATTTCTATGGCTCATTTTCCATAGCTATGTTAAATAACCAGAGGGTAACCGTTACTTGGGCCATAACTGTAAGACATCCACCGTTCTGACGACTTAACGACCGATTTGTTTTTGCCCTGGGCTTTCCCGGCGCCCAAACGATGCGCACAGGCCACACGCCTGGACGGTGACGAGAAAGCGTCAGCTTCTATGGTGATGGAATGGTTATTAAAGGTTAAAAGTGGTTGAATGGATGATTAATGGTGAATAAATGGATGGTTAATGGATGATTAGTAGATGTTTAATGCTTGATGAATGGTGATTTAATGGTGGATTAATGGTAATTTGATGGTGATTATTGATTATTGGATGACTAATCGATGATAAATGGATGATTCATGGTTAATATTGGTGATTCATGGAAAATGGTGATTTAATGATGAATAATGGTTATTTTACCATTAATCCTGAAAAGGTGAAGAGTGGTTGATGAATGGAGGACAATGGTGATTTACTGGTGATTAATGGATGACTAATGGATCATAATAAATATTTAACGGTGATTTAATGGTGATTTTCAAGTGAGTTACCAAACTGTGATTGTTGTTTTATTCCACTGGGGATTTATAACCGGAAATAATGGGAGGTAGTGCAATATAATATAGCCAGCAAAGAATTCAATATATCGGAAGATACCCTCCGGTATTTAACTTGGGATATTAAGCACCAAGATTCATATGTTGGCGATTTGAACGTTAACCAACAGCTAAATTGTTTTGGGACCTCGCTGTGCGAACATTCCAGAGAGGTGCTAACATTGTGACATTCAAAGCAAATTACGCAACAGTGACCTTTTGCCTGCTATTCCAATATTGCAATAGTAGGACCAAAATTGGAGAGATTGATTGTCTTTTGGATTTCACCATTAATCATTAATCACCATGAAATCACTATGAAATCATCCGTTATTCACCATGAAATCACCATTAAAACTGGTGCATTTATTCACCATTAATCATTCATCACCATTAATCATTAATTACCATTATTCACTATTTATATCTATTTTTTGGTGCAGTTTTTGATATTTATCAGTGCCATGGCTAGGATGTCGATGAGATTCCTAACACCTGCATTCCCGCCCAGGTCTACGCCAGGCACCCATAACTGGGAATGGTAGTCACATAGCACCGATAAAAATGATGAAACATGGTCATGACTGGGGGATGATTTATGACAATGTTTTACCCACATTATGTAAAGTTAATAGTATCTGAATGTCATTGGGATTTAACAATTTGATAATTCCAGTATCAATTAGTGACCATTCATTGACAATATTGGTATATATCTTCAATACGTGTGAATACAATCAATTAGTTCAGATTGGGATAGAACAAATTGATACAAATTGGATGTTTCAAACTATCCAAGCTTAATTGTATCATGATTTTCACAAATCATCTTAGAGACCATATTAACCGACAACTGCCGACATCGTTGGAGATCACGAGTTTGTGGTTGGGTGGGATGATCTGGTCAGCAATGATTGTATGAATGCTAGGGGATGATCATTCATTAAGCAATAATCCATAGATGCATTGACTACGATACACTAAGTATCTTATCTTAACATATCTTGTTACTATAGATTATAGATTTAGTTAGTCAAATGAATATCCCTGATTTATATCCCCGATGGTTTTTCATTAATATCCATACTCAGATCATTAGTATTCGTATCCATCATCCTTAAACCCCCCCCTGCGAAAGTCGAACTGAGACAAATTTGGTTCCGCGAAGTGAATTTCTGTCCCTTCCACTTCCTCAGTCGGCTCTTTTCCCCAGCTTCCTGCAATCATGAAGACCGGCTTCGCCAAGTCCATCACTGTGAGGGCTTGGCAGAAAAGACGTTCCCAGTTCCATCCTGTTCTCACAGCTAGTCAGCTAGTCTTTGTCTTACTGGTGCTTAGCAGGGAATGAGGGAATGATCCATAATCACTAGTAATAATCATCCCAGCAACCCCCAGCAACCCATCCAGCAACCCTACGTAAAACGCACCAGTAAGTTGTCTGAAGAGACAAAAGCTTCCTGTTTTCATTTTCCAAGTCTGCGAAGATTGAGACAGAGTGTTTTTTGTCCCGAGCCGCTCGGTCTTCAGGGATGATGAGATATTTAGTCCAATAAAAATATCCTGATTTAATATGTTCAATATAACTTTATAATATATCCTGACTTAATATGTTTATATAAATATAATCTTATAATATATCCTGATTTAATATTTGATATCAATATGATATTAATATCCTGAATCAATATTTTTAAAATCACAGATGACTGGGGACGTACCCAACTGGTTGAAAACCACATCAGGATATGCAGAGTTTCGGGTTGATCATGCACCTTTCATGGAAGAATAATCCACCTGCGAATTGAACACAGCGAAATGGAACATCACCATCTTTAAAGAGGTACCCTCTGGTAAACTAACATAGACCCTGGCAGATGTTGGAAGAGTAATTTCAACTAAACAGTGGCTATTTTCAGGGTCAACAAGTTAATTTAGCAGAGGGTAAATCATCGAACTAAGCATTTTCCATAAGCACACTACGATTACCAAAGTGCACATGGATATTTGATGTCATCAACCACCATCGGGGATACCCTCTCGTAATTCGAACTGGAAAATCCTCTTAGATTATAGAAATTTAGCAGGATGTTCCACTCATGCTACTTATAAGTCACATCTAACTACCCTTATCGGATAAACAAGATGTGGACAAATCACCCATTTTACGGATGAAACTACCTCCTAAAATGCTGATGGTTCACCACGTGGGGATGGGATTTTTAGTCGTGGGATCTCATTTGTTGAAGGCTTCATCCCGATTAATCACTTAGAACTAGGTCTGTTAAGGGGGTTATATTGGGTACCATATAGATATAATATGATATAATGGATAACCCCAATACTAATCCCTTAGAACTATATTATCTCTTAACAGTTGTTATATTGGGAAATCGTACTGATAGATACTCCAACTCTTGAATCTTAAGTTGCAGTATAACTTTCATGTGCTTGGGATGGCTTGGGAAACCCAATTCGTAGCTCCCTGGCGTCCCATTTGGCAAATCATCATCCAAAATGCAATTCACGATGCTTGACCTGAAACCACACATATCAGGGATTCATTACTCTCGGAAAAGAATAGGCTCCATGTGTTTCTGACTAAAACCATGGGTTTTCCACCAATTTTGTGCGTCGAAACTTATTTGATTTCTCCATTTCTGTGGCTTGAAACTATAGTCCCAAACAATTGGTGAGTGCTTCAACCCCGGACGTGCCGCCTGATGCCGGCTCCGCACTTGCCATCCAGCACGTCTTGCAAGATGCGGTCCATCTCCTACGGCAACGATAGGGAATGAGACGACTGACGGTTGCAGGTTGCAGGCAAATCTTGGAATATATGATGGACATGATGATTTCATGCATCTATGAGGTTTGCACATGTATACATAGATAGCTATAACTAGATAGATACATAGATAGACGCGCACAAATTTCGTTCGCTTAATGGTTGGGGTTGCGAATGGGGATGGGAGTGGAATTTATTTACACATAGTCTCACATAATCCTTACGCTTGTCACCGCTTTTGTTCACCTAGAGGGGAAGCTAAGAAAGCGTCCGGCGCTTTCGAACGACGACCAGAATGCACTTGGTGCAGATTGCACCACAGCAGAAGTTTGTAGGACCATTGAGGCCGCAATGCGGCGATCTGCAGACCCTTCGAACTGGCTTTCCGGCGACCAAATGGTTGGTGTATCAGCAGTTTTGGGCGGTAAATCCCCATATCAAACCGCCAGACACTACAACCTATACGTATTGGATGATCAAAACATATGTTTTGGTTAGTAGGCGAAATCCTTTGTTTTTACAGGGTTGCTTCCAACACCCCAGATACAAAGCGGGGGGAACAAGATAAATATACAAATAAAAATACACATGTTCATGATTGATATAGGTTGGAGCAACCCTGATGATTGTTGCCAACAAACTATAACAAACTCCCGTGAAAATATCCCAATGAAATATTCCCATTGTATCCCCATGATACCTTCCAGTAATCAAACATGGCACTGGACAATTCCACATGTATAGACGGTATTCCCAGTCAAACCTCCATTCATAGGAGGAGGGTGCCCCTCACCATTCGATTAGAGATTCCTGGTATGGAACTGGCGTAAAAAAACACCACAAAATTAACGAAAAACCTTGGTTATCCCCATGATTGTTATTTTGGTTATCCCGCAAAAATCCCCCTACATCATCCATTTTAATAGGATTTTCAATTTGAAACCATCCATTAATAGGAGGGTATACCACACATAAAACCTACCATCTGGGCAAATGATCATAATTCACTGACCTGAAATCTTGGGCCATTTTGGGATTCCCCTTATGAGAACCATGATTCCAGGGCGAACAGGTCGAACGACGTGATGTCGTTATAATTTGCCCGTGCCACGTCGTCCCGCCACCTTCAACGCCATCGGCTCATAGGCCTCGTATTCCAAGTGAACCACCTGTGACGTGGTAGCAAAAATCGTGGTACCCTCTGGTTATGGAATAATAATGAATATGAATAGGATGATAATGGGATTATAATGGGATATTAATAGTACCCCCTGGTAAAATAATAGTTTGCTATTGACCATGCTCATTTATAGTTGTACTCTCTGGTTATGTCAAAAGGGGTGAATATAGGTGAATAATCATGGATAATAATGGGATATGAATGGGGTGATCATGGGATTATATATATATATATTATACCCTCTGGTTATGTCAAAATAGCTATTGAAAATAGTCATATATAAAGTTGATATACAAAGTAAACATTGTGATTTCCATAGCTATGTTAGTTTGAGGGTAGAATGGATGTGATTGGTATAAAACTAACAATATACATGCATACAGTTATGGACCAACTAACAGTTATTGTAAAAGGGGTTATTTCATGATATATTTCACCAGCTAGTTCAAGGAGTTATTTTATTCCATTTATAAATGTTAGTTGAGCCATAACTGTATATCCTATCATAATAATTCACAAAGCTGAAATGAGGCTCAGATTGGGATAAATATCAACCATATTTACAGTGATGTCGCATTGAACTCGTTAAAGACTATCACATACACCTATACATGTCATCTGCACAAATAATTTCTACAATGAACAAGCAGTAAAGTTCTGAGAAGTTATACCAACAACCATGCGTTTTTTGCACTGGATTGGCTTAAGGGACACGTAGAAACTCGAACACTGCTCAAATGTCTAGGTCTAGTCTACAAGGTGGTGCCCCCACCCAGTTATAAATGGGTTACAATATGTTATAATCCCATTAACTATAGATATATCACCTATAAACCATAGTTATTGGACTTATAAACCAACTTAGCGATTCCGAACTGGGTTGAAGAAGCGAATGTGGGCATCCCTAGGCCGAACTTCCGATCCTACCCTTTTTTTTCGGGGCCCGGGTCTCGGCGATCGATCCATCGCCTTTTTTGACGTTTTTTGCCGCACTTCTTGGTGGAGTCCTTATTTTCCATGGTATCTGGGTAAATATTCAGGTTAATTTAGATTACCATCTATAGTGATGTTACTATACTATACTATAGATATCTATAGATACTGTAGACGATACTGGGTAAATGATCATATTTCACTCACCTGAATAGTTTGGCCATTTAAGGGGATGATTTACCTTATGAAAACCATATGCCTTGCACTTTCTCAGCCAGTTTTTGTACAAGTTTGCTCGTGTGCTTCCTGAGCAGCTTCTGGAGCTTCCTGTGCCTGGCCCTCTTAACAACATCTTTCTCTTTCTTGCTTTCATACTCAGCAGTCCCCATTCTTCTGATTTGAGCTCTTCTGAGGGAAGGATGAAGCATCAGGGACAAGGAGTTTTGAAGCTCTAGCGACTCTAGTCCTCCCCAATGGCATCTTGGATCTCTGGTTGGAGCTCTGAGGTGTGCAGTCCTTATCATCGGCTGGAAATAGTCCCAGACTTGCAGATCTGAGATGTGCTGAAGCACTGTGCTGCTCAGATTCCAATCTGCCCAGATGGTATATCCGCAGCTCAAATCAAATAGATCAACCACTAATCCCCATATTTAGCTACATCACCAGTGTCCTACATGTTTCATGGTTATCTCAACCAAATTAGCTAACATATAATCAAATCAATAGCTAAGGAATCACAATTTTCTATGGTAAAATTCCAATGTTTCATGGTTATATCACATTAAATCACATTGAATCACCATCATATCCAATTAAATCACCATTTTCTTGATTAAAGTCCCATTAAATCACTATTATATCCCATTAAATCACCACGTTTCTTGGCTAAATTCCATTAAATCACCATGTTTATGATAAATGCCAGGCGAAACCTTCGGCAGCTTCATCAGGCAGAAAATCCCATCATCCCCACCTTTTTGCCCTCGAAGTTGTCTCGAGTTGTGCCTCTCGTGTCACCAATGAAGATGGAAAGGTTGGACTCAGGGAGGTTGAACACTTACAGGAAAGCCCCATGATCTTAATGGGAAAATAACTCTGGTTTCCGGTTAAGATGTTCCCTCAAACCAATCCATTGAAATATGGAAAAAACATGACAAACCATTGTTCGTTTTTCTTCATTGGTGAACTGAGATGTGAATTTGAATTCCGTCTGGTTTCATAGGGATTGTGAACGAAGAAACTTTAGAAGAATACTTTGACGATCAAAAAGCTATGGGAAGGGACCAAAACCAAGGTCACAAAGGCAGTCATGAGCAAAAGCTATCGCGGTCATGGTAGTTCACTATATCACTTAATACATGGTCTTCCCATTTATCGCGATATGTAGTTCGCAAGACCTCTCAGGTAAGGGTTTCTGCATGGACCTTGTAGGTCTTTTCTCAGATGACTAATATGTGTTTGGTCACCAAACCATAGGGAAAGCCTAGTAGTGGGGTTAACCATCAAAAATGGTTGATTTATGGATTAATGTGGTTGAGACATACTGAAATTGGGACACAAAGATCCATCTAAAAAAGCGAATCCCATCAGCTATATGGGCTCCCAAGTTGTGATCAGATCAGCGGTTGGGTGGTGTATTTCATATTAGGGGCTAGGGATTGGGGATTTACAAAAAACATTGGAGCCAGTATGAGCCAGTGGCTGAATTTATAATTGACTAATCCAACAATGTAGAATCCGGAATAGATGGATGAGAATGGCTGTTCCAAGGATCTATATTACCATCTTGTTATGTCAAAATAGCTATTGAAAATGGACATTTATAGTTGATTTACCCATAAACAATAAGGTGATTTTTCATAGCTACGTTAGTTTACCAGATGGTATATATAAACATTTGTTTTACATAGGGGTTTTACATGATTTTACTAGGGCAATTTTTTGGCATCGGTCCATGAGCTGGTCCATGAAATACGGGATCGATACCATCCACTTTGATCTCGAGAATTGTAAATCAATGGTTTCCACTGCAGCAAACTACCACAGCTATGGAAAACGGCACGTTTCGTTGGATGATTTTACCAGATGGTGCCATGATTTCCAGTGATATTCCCATGAATCTCCCATTCTTGACGGTCAAATATGATTAAATATGGAGGTTTCCTAATATAGCTGTACCCAGTCATCCACTTTAGTAGGATTGTCCATGACATAAACCAACCGGCGATAAAGGGGTATCCCCATTTATGGAAACCTGATTAAATCACCAGTTGCCATCATCTTCCGAAGCTTTGTCTTCCCTGAACCACGGAACCACGGTCGCCTGAGAAGGTCGTAATGGCTCCACAGCTGGGGTCAGACACCTACAGATCTCTGGGAAAATCAGATGGTGAATCAGAGCGAATCAACAACTCGAATTTTTCGCTGGTGAATGAAGGAATTTTACCATTGCAAACGATCAAAGAAATAAAGTTCTTATCTGATCAAAGCATGGTTAACCATGAACATGTGGGAAAATTTGATGGATTTCACCACATTAAAGGATGGTTATAACATGTTATAACGATGGTTAATTCTGAAATTCTATTACAATCGCAAAATGCCGGGAACTCATGGATTTCAGCACATTTAACCATCCAAAAGAAAGGGATTGTACATTACTATACAAGCTGGGGCACCTCCTTGTAAAATTTAGTTCTTTATAAACCCAATGAACTAGTTCGCCCTTTTATAAAGTCAATGAACTGGTGAACGATATATGGAGCTGTCCTTTTTAATACGGCTACCACCAGTACATTTCTAGATGGGATTTTCCTTTGTAAATCATACCATGTGGATCCATGTGGGATAAGCCAATTGTAGGAAACCTCCGAAGCTGATCTCAAGAACGGTATCTGATGGTATGGTTGGTTAATGGATAGCCATGGATGCCACAAAAGGTCTAGTAGTATGATGAACTGACATGAAGAACGATTAACTGATTAACCATGCGGAAAAAACACTTATACTCACACTTAGTTTTCACCACTTATAGAAGTGTGAGTAACTGGTTCGGTGGTTTCAATCCCTCTGAAAAATATGAGTTCGTCAGTTGGGATGATTTTTTCCAATATATGGAAAAATAAAATTCCATGGTTCCAAACCACCAATCAGCCATTATTATCTCATCATCCCCTTTATAGATGACTTTCCAACTGAATGGAAAGTCATAAAATTCCATGGTTCCAGTCACCACCAATCAGATGAAATTCAATAAACATCTCATCATCCCCTTGGATTGGATGATGCTTCAAACTCCAAAAACACCCATCGAAAAACGACACGACAGCCATCTAAATCCATAAAACAAGCCTATCACTGATGGTGAACACCATTTTAAAAAGGAAGATTAAACATGTAAATCAAAGAAACACTGCAGATTTCAATGGTGAGAAATACCATATGAATCACTATAAAACGCTATAAATATCAGTACAAAACCATTATGAGTTCCATATAAAATCCCCATGGGACGATTTTCCGACCTCGTCGACCATTCGTCCAAAAACCCTCGCCTGCTTGACGAGCTCGTCCAAACTCAGTGGCTCATGGCTGATGAAACAGTGCTTCTTCTCACCTGGTGACCAACGTCTTCATCGGCGACTGACGCCGCGTAAAACGTGTGACGTTTAATGGAAGACATATGTTACATAACAGCTATGCGTATGATTCAGTATGATTGAGTTGTATATATATATATATATACAGTATGTATACATGTGAAATTATAAAGGTGCATATAGTATCAGGTATACAATCGGATGCATATATACCTTGATCTTCCTGCCTTGTCTTTTTTTAGACCCTTGGGTTTTGAGCTAAAATTTCTGCCCCTGAATTTGATTTCAGCCCCTTAGCAAAATTTCTGCCCCTGGCTATTTTCACTTT
>Ga0126342_10010441_pt1 | contig 16610 bp, 11 predicted proteins | sample Cyp1metagenome_FD_92528 | JGI IMG/M metagenome (GOLD analysis project Ga0126342, IMG submission 92528) | Coral microbial communities from Lord Howe Island, Old Settlement Bay, Australia - Cyphastrea 1 metagenome | ecosystem: Host-associated > Invertebrates > Cnidaria > Coral ... | reverse complement strand
TTATATTAACATTATATTATATTATATTATATTATATTATTATAATAATATATTATATTATTTTGTTTTATCATATTATATTACATTATATTACATTATATTATATTATATTATACTATATTATATTATATGTTAATTTATATTATATTATATTATATTATATTATAGTGTATTATATTATATTATATATATGAGTGTGTCTGATTGTTTGTACCCCAAATTTCATGGTTTATCCAAGTTTATTCATGTTTGTCATGTACTGTAGTTTTCCTGTTAGACTTCAATGGTCGGGTTCATCCCATGTAGAAATGTACCCAATACAGTACTGCAACAGGTCGCTTGTTTGATGATCGCCTCATGGAACTTCTACCAGGTACCCCCAGTTACCCTCTGGTGATTTAACGTAGCTATGGAAAATGACCATTAATAGTGGATTTTCCCATTAAAAATGGTGATTTTCCATAGTTATGTTAGTTTACCAGAGGGTATTTTTCAACTTTACTTCAGATCTTATGTCAGGTTGGTGAATTATCGGAATTCAGCCAGATCTACTGGTTTTTGCAGCAAACTCGACTCATCCCCTGCTGTTTCTGCAAGTCGTTGAACACCTGTGAATCACTGGGAGCCCTCACATTGACAATCTGACAGAATCTACGTCCATAGGTTCACGCTGGATTCATGTTGTTGGGTGAAACCATGTGCGAGGTGGCAAACTGTTGGGAATGCCTAGTGGTTATGCTCAATTCTGGGAAAGTATGGTTAATTTACCAGCACCCATGTTCCTGTTCTGGTGATTTTTCTGTCCAATCTTTTGGTGGGTAGTTTCAAACGACATCTTAACTGCATCAACAATTCCGAGCAGTTTCATACATGGTAACTATTGATCTGACGGGGAAGGCTGTCAGAATGCCAGCTCGTTACCTGAACTTCTCCATGGCTTCAAGGGGTGAAATCCATGGCTTCAACGGATCTCCTTCCGACTCCCGACGGTTTCCAGGCGTCATTTTCCTCCTCTTGATGGTACCTCTGACGCATCCTGAGCAGATTGCTGGTGTAGCCATCAACCTCCAGGCTTCAGCTCGCGGATTTTTTTTCCATTGGTTGAAGGGAACTATGGGACCTTGGGAGTTTCCTGACTACCAGGTACCCCCAGTTACCCTCTGGTAATTTAACATAGCTATTGAAAATGGCCATTTATAGTGAGTTTTACCATTAAACATGGTGATTTTCCATAGCTATGTTAGTTTACCAGAGGGTATCATCTATTTTTGATAACCGGATTTTCCATGAAAACCAACCATTTAAAATGGGTACCCCCATGAAATGGAAATCTCCATTTCAGAATAACATGGAGGAATAAGCCTCTATTAGCTAGACAAGTAGACACTCTTTATCGGTCACCGCCTAGCTACTGACAGCATCCTTTCAGAGGTGTGTCTTTGCACTCGATAGGTCTAACATAGCCCTTTTTCCAGCCAATACCCTTTAGATTTTCCCTTAAACCAATCCATTCACTATCCAAATACCCTCATTGTTGATGATGAACCCACCATTTTTTCAGGGAAACAGCTCGATTTCGTATGGAGTGTTTTCGCCGCGGAGGCCGTATATGTTTGGCTGCCACTGTGGTACATGAGCGCCACAGCAGGGAAGCTGCATGGGACGATCGGAGGATGTTCACCATAGCTACAGGATGGGGCCCCCGTTCGAGCTCGCGTTCAGTTGGTTTATAAATGGCTGAATTAACTCTGGTTTATGGTAGATATTTCACGAACTAGATAAATCTAGACAATTATGGTATTCATATGTATTCATGGGGTTTATAAACCAACTTATAAGTGGGGGGGCCCATCCTGTATGGGAAATCACCATTTCGTTTGTTAGGTAAATCATCTATAAATGGCCATGGCTTCCATAGATTTCCATAACTATGTTAGTTTACTGGAGGGTCACCAATGAAAAATGGCGATATTCACCAAAAACATCCGAAAACCATAGGGGATATTATGGATTTATGGGATATCCATGGATCATTCATGGAAACAGTGGTTTCTGGAATCCAGCCTTGGATGATCTAAGCACTGAACGGCGCAATGGTCATGTTATGGGTACCGACTGGATTGGTATCTCAGGTTGGCCATGGTTTTTTCAGGCGATGGCACGAACGAAAACGACATGGAAATTGAAGATAGTTGAACGGAGACACATATAGGGAAAAAACATGAAAAAACCAGATCAACGTGGAATTCGACGTATATTCTTCATAGGTCGACAGGTTGGAGGCTCAATTCAGTCGTTGGAATTTGTTCAGGGGTGTGCCCAAAAGGATGTCATCTTCCCATATGCCGGTAGATGAGTAGATGATGCAGATTACAGTTCTGGCTTATTTGAGTTCAGCTTTGGTTATGTAAATCATTTAAACATATTTTAACAGTGGTTTCCTAAAATAGGGCTACCCCCAGTTCTCATCATCCATTTCCGGGATTTTCCATGAAATAAACATAAATCTTGGTAAATTATAACGACCTCACTGCGGCCTCACTATAATCATAGCTAGTAAGGGGAACCATCCCCAAGATAGCCTTATTTCAGGTTTGTGAAATATTATATATAATTTACCCAGATAAATAAACCATTCATATCTCGATCTCGTAATTTCTTTGCTCCTCAGGTACGCTGCGGAAAAGCCTAGGCGGATGGATTCAGACGCCCGTAGCAGATGTGGGTGGACCACCGGAGGGACCACCTATGGTAAACCTATGGTAAACCACTGGTGATGATAATAAAAGTCTAATAGATATATGGATATGATGACAGTGTTTTATGATATGATGATTCAAACTGATTTTCTTAACATAAAATCTTAAAATATGTTCAATATGATGATATTTGTTTCATAAATATCTTAAAATATGGCAATTCATGGCCAGTGTGCTATGACACCACTGGATCCACTGGGAACTGGTGACATTCCCCAGGGATGAACAATGAAGCTCGTGACTTGGCCACTGAATCCTTGGTGCCAAACATGGCCAGTTTATCTATCGAAATTCATTGGAAACACACATTTACTGCTTGGTGGTGACTGGAACATTTGGATGATGACTTTCCATTCAGTTGGGAATGGGATTTTTAATATTTTTTAATAATCCCGACTGACGAACGCATATATTTTTCAGATGGTTTTTTAACCACCAACCAGTAATTTTTTCTGCGATCCATCCTGCTGATTTTTACCCATCCACCAGGGAAAAATCACAAAACTACCGGCACTGGACACGGCACGAGACACGTGAGATTTAAAAAACAGTTCTTGGAACTTGGAACGTGCATATTCGAATGGTGGTTAATGGTGGTTAGTGGTGATTAATGGGGGTTATTAATGGCTAATAGTGAATTAGTGGTGATTACCCTCTGGTAATGACTGTTTTTGACAGGTAAAAAATCGAGCTTTGTGACTTTAGTGAATCGACAATGTCTTTGGGCAAAGGATGAAGCCACAACTTTGTGATATCCCTATGGCCATCCTGGGCCATTCACACGTTACGCGAGTGAATTGTGAGCTTTGTCCATGTTTTCCGAATCGTAAACTGTATACTTTGTGTGTTGTAACTCACAATGGCTGATCATCTCCTTTCCCAATTTTTGATGTCTCTCCAGTTTGATGTTGAATCACATCAAATCCTATTACCCTCTGGTAAATCAACATAGACCCTGAAAATAGCCTAGTTTTAATGGAAACTAATCTTCCAACCCCTATCTGCCAGGGTCTATGTTAATTTACCAGAGGGTAAATCATATGACATCCCAGACTTCTGGCGCAAGTCGTGCCGGGCATTTCAGGATCGCCGTGCACGCCTTGCAGGGCACCGTGGCTGCCGTGTTGGTGATCTTGGCCCTGAACGCGATGAAGGCCATTGAGCGCACGCGCGGTGAGAGTCGGCCGGCGTGGACCGGGCCGCGTGGACCGGGCGGGCTTCAAACGCGATTTCGTGATGCAATAGTGGATACCCTCTGGTAAACTAACATAGCTATGGAAAATCACCATTTTTAATGGGAAGACTCACTATAAATGGCCATTTTCAATAGCTATGTTAAATTACCAGAGGGTAACAATACATGACTGATTGGTGGTTTGGAAATGTTTGGAACATTTTTTTTTCCATATATGGGGAATAATCATCCCAACTGACTTTCATATTTTTCGGAGGGGTTGAAACCACCAACCAGATAACAATCATAAAATCATGTTTGATGATTGTTTCCATTGCTTCGTTTGATTACCAGAGTGTAACTCAGCTGACTGACTTGATGACAATTATACAACTGGGTAGTTGGTTTATCAATTTTCTCTAGAGAGGATCGTATCTGGAAATTTGATCAGAAATATCACTGTGTCCATTTATTTTTTGGATTTGTGGTAATGGGGAGCTCTATGTATTCAATAGACGGGTCCCAATATATTCCAATATCACCAGTTAGATCACAAACGAAATATCTATTATATATAGGATATTTATGGATATTTAGGGATATGGGAATATATTGGGGATACTGCGTTAATTACAATGACCTCATGTGCAGTAAACCATAATGATGGTTACGCATCATCATGAATCATCCTCAAATGGACAAACTTTTCAGGCTGGTATAGGCTAGTGAATGAGGGATAGTCTGGTAATAGTGATGGGGATATAAATTAGTGGAGATAATGGGGATAAAGGGCGATATTGGACAAGATGAATGTATTTGTGTTCGTCCACGGTGGGTCTAGCACTGGAACAGATTAGGCCCTGTTGATATAAAGAAAACGAAGGGACAATCCATGGAACCTGGCAATCAAACATGCCAATCGGAAAACGGATTTGATGTGAAAATAATCTACAAAGGGGGGAATTGTCCATTGCCATGTTTGATTACCTGAGGGTATTTCCTGCATTTCAGACAAAACCAAATTTACCCACCATGCATGAGGGTACTAACCAGAAACTATGGGGATATATATATATATATGGCACGATATCAACCATTAATAATTGTGAGTGATTCGGTTGAAACTGTCGCGAAACATGACTGGATCATGGTTCAACCCAACCATGCGGATTTCGCCGCAGCAATGTCTGTTTCCAAGGCACATGGGTACGAAAGCCATTGCAAGCCATTGCAAGCCTTGCAAACATTGTGGTTTAGCGATGTTTGCTAAGTCAATGGCTCATTATTGATTATGGGGAGTTGGGGAGTTAGACTCCCTATTTTTGCGCAGGATATCCAAATTTGACGATGCATAGGATGATACTGGTATTTTTTTTGTTGCTGTAGTGATATGTGCAAGGAATAGTTTCTGATGAATTTGGACGAACACTGTTGCTTTTCCAGGCATTGTTTCCTGCTGAGTCTATTACTGTATAAAACCTCTTGAAATCACCAGCTATATTCTAATCAACTATAGTTTACAACTTGGCAGCGATCAATCTCATCTGTCCTGGGAAAAATGAGTATGGAGTATGAACATAACCATCGGATGGCATCAGAATGCCGACGGTCCCAGGTTCCTTCCAGTGGAAATGGCTGGCCATCGTCTTTGTCCTTGCATATGTGCCACGGTCGCAAACGTTTGTTGAGACTGACAATAGCCCGGGTGGATGAAATCGCATCACCAGGCTTGGACCACGACCCTTAGGAACCTTTCAGAATAACATGGCTGCTTGACTATGCATCCCAGTTGGAATGTGCTCAACGACAATGGCTAGAACATATTAGAATCTAGTGATAAACCACTACATATATACACAATTATACACATACACATATACAAATAATATCAAATAATTATATATATATATACAGTACATTGATTATTCACTGGCGTGCACATCATCTAGATACCCTTTCTTCAAACAATTGTGGCAGCTGAAAAGCTTCGTGGAAACTGGATCCACCTACCATTTGGGGATGGTTGAAATCGCGCCCACAAAATTGGTGATGACTTGGGGATGGTTGATGAAATTGGGTTTACCACATTGTGGAATATATGAGTACACAATACACGCCTACATTTTTTTTTGTGCGTTTATTGCCATGTTGGATGACCTGAGCGTATTGATGCTTTGCGATGAGAACTCATTGCTGAAAATCCCAAGAGTGGTCAAAAAGTGATCTAGAACTGGGTTCTGAAATGGGATACCCTCTGGTAATTTAACATAGCTATGGAAAATGACCATTTATAGTGGATTTTCCCATTGAAAATGGTGATTTTCCATAGTTTTTTGTATGTTTACCAGAGGGTACCCCAAAAACACCCAATCAGCATAGTACCATGCGATTCTTCATCAACCCATATCCGGACGGCCTGATCTCGGCCTGATGCCCGACTTGACTCGCCCAGGGCATTGGTTGGAGTAAAGTCGACAAGGACTTGAAGAAGTGCCTTGGTGAAACATCGCTGACACAGGGCAATGAAGCCCCTGGTAGTTGATGATTGTAAGGTGTTAGACATTTATACCATCCAATTATAGGCTGGTTGGTGGTTTCAAACATTTTTTTTTATTTTCCAAAATATATGGGATAATCCTTCCCATTGACTAATATTTTTCAAGATGGTTAAAACCACCAACCAGTAGGGATATTAGATGATATTAGGGATGATCACAATCCACTATGGAAATCCCTGATAAAAAAGCCTCCAGTATAATGGACTGTCATAAGTTTTTGAACGCTGCGTAAATTTGTATGGAAGGCAACTATACGCCTGGAATCGCTTAGATGTAGATTTTTTGTTTATCGGTTTTGATTCTATGGGTGTAATGTGGGTTGTACCAGCATGTATCCGCAACACAAATAGACACTGTTGACAGGGGTTTAAGAAAACAGCAATGAATTGAAGGACTAACGTCCACCCCGGAGTAATTGAATACGCCCTGACCATTGATTTGTGGTTCACCCACACAAGATTCATTGTGTTCTAAAATGTTTTAAATTAAACTTACTATTTAGAATTGGTCATCCCCATCAACAAAGTGTGTTTTTCAGTATCCTGGTTAACATCCAGTGTGAAGGATCATTTGAACAACCTGGAATATCGTGTTATGTCAACATGGTTGTCCTATGGCAAAACGGGTATGTTTGAACATGGAGTATACCGCCCAAAAATAGCATTTCATAGAGAACATGATGACAATCCCTGAGACACTATTTCATTTGCACCTAATCTTTCGGATGAACCCAAATATTACAATCTTATACAATTTCTGGTTGGTGGTTTGGAACATGTTTTATTTTCCCATATATTGGGAATAATGATCCCAACTGACTTTCATATTTTTCAGAGGGGTTGAAACCACCAACCAGATTTTATGTGACATGTCAGGAAAATCTGCTGGGAAACTTCCCAAAAGGGGAGCGTTTTTTTTTTTTCGAACGGCGACTGGCCCAGGTTCTTCTTTGGCACACTCTCCCCACTTTTGGCCACTCGGCAGGGCCAGGGTTGGCGGCTCGGGGACCCACAGGCCTTTCCTTGGTTACTCTCGTTCGTAATTGATTTGCGCCTCTATATAATTACAACTACCCTCTGGTTATGACTAACATAGCCATGGTATAGATGGCCCATAGAAATAGATGGTTTACCTAATAAAAAACGTGATGTTCCATGGCTATGTTAAATAACCAGATGGTATATATATTGTACATGCATATACGCATAAATCTAGGACTCTTGGAAAAGGCGGACAACAGTCTAGCCATGGTTACTACATTCAAGTCACTTCATGTCCGGTCCGCTCATCAGCTCCCCCGACCACACTCGATTTTCATTTTGGACGGGATAAGCTGAAGGGCAAGTCAAGATTCAACATGTAAAAAAGATCTTACTTGAAATAAAGAGAAACTAAAGATTTAAGACGTACAGAAAAACCAATGCCACAAACCTGCAATTGTCAATTGACGATTGAGTGAAGATAACTCATTTTCTGGTAATTCCCACTCCGCTAGCATTAAACACCCCCATATCCCCCATTCTATGGTGCCAGATGCTGTATGTGGTTTCATCCCCTATTTGCCCATGGTTTCTGGGTGGTGTTTAATAATGTACTTGAACTATCTCGTATATATTAAAATGTGATGTGACTTAATCACTAATCTTTGATATCATGAATTGTACACATGTGGGTATGGGTTATTTATTGGGTACCGTCAAAATTGGATGGATAATTCTAAACTTAAATCATCTTAAATCTGTGGTCCCCAGGTCTTTAATTTTGACCCATACCCATACCGAAGGTGATGTGCTTGGGCGTGGGGAGCCTCACCGGATCTGGGGCATCCGAAGGTGTGGTTTGTTGGTTGTCTGGTTAAAGAAGTTACATAGCTATGGATGGCCCATGTATAGATGGTGAAAACGATGATTTCCTTATATATTATATATATTATATTAAAAAAAAAACAGTTCGCTCCGTCTCCGTTGAATATCCAGAGGGTAATCATTGATTTCAAACAATTGTTGTTGATATGATAGTGGTATGTTTTTGATGTCAATTATGGGATATTATTAAGTTATATAGATCATTTGATGTTAATGGTAAATTCAATAATTGTTGTTTTCAACTGATGGGATGTTAATGGGATATGAATGGGATATTGGTCCATGTTAATCCATTTTGATGATGAAGAAGATGAAGATGAATATGAAGATGAATATGAAGATGAATATGAAGATGAATATGAAGATGAATATGAACAATATGTGAAGATGAATATGAAGATGAATATGAAGATGAATATGAAGATGAATATGAACAATATGTGAAGATGAATATGAACAATATGTGAAGATGAATATGAACAATATGTGAAGATGAATATGAATAATATATGACTATGAATATGAATATGAATAATGATGATGATGATGATGATGATGATGCAACAAATGCAATGGACCCTGGCTATGTTGACTTGGAAGTATTCCTGCACATCATTGCCCGGGGCAAAGCCTCTCAACTAGTGGCAAACCATCCCACCTAACTTGGTACACAAGTTTGGCCAGTTTGGCCCATCTACGCCTAACTTGATGGTTCCAACTAGTTATGCACCAAACGTTGGCCACATGTTCATCACACCACAGTTTTTCTTGGGATTTGAAGGTGTTGGATGACCATGGAGGTACATTGAACCATGTGGCATTTGCAAAAAATGGAACGAGCGCAGAATTCCAAGGGTTGGGGGTTCAAGCCCACTTTGTGGACAAACCGATCCTGAATTCATATCAGTCAATGATTTTTCTTGATCCATAGACCATTTCGTTTGGTGAAACAGATCCGATCACCAGCACCCAGGCTGATAGCGACAGCCACGATAGCGGCGCCGGCTTCTTCAAAGCCCAAGAGACAGCGTTGATCTACCAGGAACCATTCAAAACCGAGAAAAAAGGTGTTTTATGGATTTTTATGGAACAAAAAATGTGGTTATTCCTCCATTTTAATGAATTTTATTGGAACTTTATCGGACCAATCCCCTAAAAATTCATGGACTTCACCAAACTGGTTTGCGATGACCGGCTATACCGGTATTTGGCAAATCCCCCTTTCCCACTTGCAGTGTGCCAGGAACACATCAATTGGACATCCATCATTTTCTGTGACTTTGCAGCGTTGGCATTTTTGATCATTGGCGATATAGTGCCGGACACCCACTTAGAAGGGTATTTTTCTTGAGTTTAATTTCGCGCACGAACAACGTCCCAAACTTCTTGGTCATGTTCTATGTGCTAGGCTTAGATTAGACCCTCAAACGGTTTTTTATTTAATAATAGGCCTAGAATATCTATGGATTTGGGGTTTCAGTGAGTGTCCGCTGCAACTACGTCCACCCATCAGACCGTCAGACCTATGTATGTATAACGAAACCAGACTGGCCACATTGCCACCTCCGAAAGCTGTCATAGATTTCTATCGAAAAGCCTCAAATCAGCTGTTGATTCTTGGAGCTTCATCTTCGAAATCTGGGGATCTGGCATCAGTAAGGTCCAACCTGACATGTTCCTGGACCTGAGGTTTTTCACTCATTTTTTCGGGGGATTACAACCTGAAAATTTGGCGGGTAAATCGTGCTCATAACTTGCTGAAAATCATGTTCCATTTGAATCCACCATTTTTTCATCCTTAAATTCAGGAAAACTGCAGCCTCCACTAATTGTTCTTGGATCACCCCTAACCTTGGATAGCTAGTCTAATCTGTCTTTTGCTATAAATGGAAAGTAACCAGAACCAAAAAAACAACAAACGGTCACGTTTCCTTAGGATAAGTCCCTGGTTTAGGCCGCCATCCATGGCTCTTCCAACTGTTCTGAGGTTACCTGTACCTCACTTTGGTCGCCTTGTCCTTGTCTGTGCCTGGGCCGAAAGAAACATGTCTGGAAAAAATCACAGATTATATGTACAATAATGTTATATCAAGGTGTACATAAATAAACATATATATATATATACACATGTTTCCCCCACTCCAATACTACCCCCCTTCTTCGAGCTTTAACATGAAGTCTTGTTGCTTTAGTTGCTCATTAACCTCTCATAGTTGCCTCACCTAGCAATTCTTGTAAGTATTTTCTTTAAACAGCGCAATGGTATCAAAGAAAACTTTTTTTTCTATAAGTCTTGTTGGTTTCTGGAGCTTGCTGACTTCCCAAACCAACATTTTCTTTCCTCGAGTGTTTTTGGTTTTTGGAGTTGGGTGACTTCAGACAGGCTACCACCAAGAAACCAAAAACCCAAAAAACAATCTTTTGAAACAGAATTCTTGGTTTCAGGGAAAAAAAAATGAAAAATGATTCTTTGGTTTCCCTGGAGTTTTTTTGGTTTCTTTTGGTTTCCTCGAAAGGGTGTTTGGTTTTTTGGTTTTGGATGCTGAAAAACAAAAAAAAACTAGTTTTTTTGGTTTCTGGAGCTTGCTAACTTCCAAAGCCAACATTTTCCTTGAGTTTTTTTGGTTTCTGGAGCTTGCTACCTCCGGAAACCAAAGAAAACAAACTCCCTTTCGAGGAAACCCAAAGAAACCAAAAAAACTCCAGGGAAACCAAAGAATCAAAACTTTTCCCTGAAACCAAGAATTCAAATTCTGTTCAAAGATGTTTTTTTTTGTTTTTTGGTTTCTTGGTGGTATCAGGATGATTATTTTTAAAGGATACACATGCTATTCACGGTATGTTTCCCATTACTTAAAACCTAAATATACAGAAACATATAGATGGATGGATGGATTGGTTGATTGCTTGAACATTAGATCGATATTATATATATATATGTATATATATATATATTTATCTATATGATATACATACATACATACATATATATATATATATATATTTGATATACATATACATTATACATATATATATATATATATAGACAGACATAGAAATTTCATGACCATTTCCCATTCGTTCATCGCTTGGAGGCCATCACCTTGCTGGGCCGCGCATGGCTGGCATCCAATGAAGTGGCTGAGGATGTGGCCGTGATGGCGCTGGAGACCTGGTACCTTTTCGAATCACCTCGTGGATGAGGAAAGCCTAGGAAGATGGGGCCCCCCCGTTCCAGCTCGCGTTCAGTTGGTTTATACATGGCTGAATTAACTCTGGTTTAGATATTTCACGAACTAGATAACTATGGTATTCATGGGGTTTATAAACCAACTTATAACTGTGGGGCCCCATTCTGAAGGAAAATCATCTACAAATGGTGGATTTATTACGACCGAAACCTGTTCTCAACCCTGGTTCATCATGGTTTTTATAAGGGAAATCAGACCCAAATGGCCGAACTATTCAGGTTAGTGAAACATTATAATTTACCCAGACAAATGGTGGATTTATAGGTTGGTTGATGACCTGGAAAGCCTAGGATGCTTGATTTATGGGCGTTATAGGTTGGTGATTTCATGGTGATCCACCATGACAACTTTTCCAAAAGGATTTGTCGAGGCTCTCGAAAGCTTCGTTTAGAATAAGGGGATTTCCCAGCCACTTTTGATCAACCATTTTTTTTATATATAACTATAGTTACCCTCTGGTGAACTAACATAGCAATGTAAAATCACCATTTTTCATGGGAAAATCCACTATACATAGCCATTTTCCATTGCTATGTTAGTTCACCAGAGGGTAACTATAGTTATCAGTAGTATCACACTGAATATCTCCATGGATATCCCCATCAACTTTCCACACTTACTAATGGTTAGTAGTGGTAGTCCACAATAAATTGATATTTCATCCCGCTATAGTCCCATAATTTTCACAAGGTACCCACTTTCTACTGGTTAGTACTGGTTGAATTCCCAATCAATGAGCAGTGGCTGCTAAACCCCTGTTGTCTGATGATTAGTTTGGGTGTTATTAAGCTACCCTTTACAGATTGGGGACTATCAGAACCGGGATATGGAGATATAATAGGGATTTAGCCAACTAATGTTGGGATGCAATAGGGGTATTAGCAAATTTCAGCAACCAAATTGGGTTTAAGCCAGAGACTATATATATATACATTATATATAGATAAAACCAACAGAATGATATTTGGGTATGTCGGACCCCAGAATCCGGGAGGGATCTAAAATGGCCAGAGATGTGCGGATTGAAGGATCTAAAACGGGTATATACATACATGCGTGTGTGTTTGTATACTGTATATAGATATACATGTTACATATATATATGGTATATATAGAGATATCAAATGATGATCCGCGATGGTGTTTTTAGACATTATATTTTAAACCATAGAACTGGGAAGATAGTCCTGACTGACGAGTATATTTTCAGGGGGTTGACACCATCAGCCAGTGTGGATTTAACTTAACTTCTGATAATCCAATGGTGTGCTATGGAAAACCACTATCTGCAAACGGGTCATGTTCCATCGCTATTATGTTAGTTTGATTACCGGAGGGTATTTAAGTTTGTATTGACTGAAGCACACATTGAAAATATTGAAAACGTAAATTTGCATTCCAATTTTTTGATAACATAAATTTGCGTCCCTATCGGACAATGATCAGCATTCCCATATCATGTTCCTACAGGGAGACCATAGATATGGAAAACAACATGGTTTTCCTCAAAGGACATCGATATACATGTTTGATGGTCATCTTATTTTTACTCGTGAACAGAAAATGTGGATAGAAACTGTGATTCCTTTTGGGGAGGGGTCTAACTGATGGTGAGCCAGGCAAGTAAAGCTAGTGCACATTAACCATGAAAATTTATGTTCACTAACAGAAACAAGGACATAACCATCAATGGGATATTTGCTTTCTCTCCCAGTTGGTAAGTTAGTGGGCGACCCGACGACGGCAGTCTTTGTGAGACTTTTTTTAAAATTAATTCATGGTTATTCTGGGTGGCTAAATCAAGCCAATATAATTATATAGAAACTCAACAGTCTGATTTTGAACAAGAAACATGTTGTTTTCTTCAAGGTTTAGAGGTGTCAGAGACGTGGGTTATTTTAGCAAAGTTGGTGGTATTCCTTGTGGATACGTTTCGAATTCAGCATGAGATTCTGCAGCAGGTGAGGGGAAAATTTCCCAACTTTGGCAATTTCTGCGAATTTTGAAAAGTACAAAAACCTGTGTGCACATACATGTAGTATATACTGTATATACAGGCTGTATACTCATGTACATGGTGCTATTCAAATATTTGTGTATATTAAATGACCAAAAATTAATTGATCACCGACCAAGCAATGGAGCACTTTGCACAGGATATGAGGAAACAACGACTCAATGTTGGAGTCCTTTGAATATACTCCAGGTCTGGTTTTCAAATATGGAGTGAACCATTTGCATTTTCCACCAATATCCATCAATTGTGTCTGGAAATGCAACATGTTCAACATGTTTGCCTTTTCCACAGTGATCAGAACTTATGATCTATCCCCATGTGTTTCTTGGGCAGATATTCCCACTACTAGTATGTGTATGTGTTATTATATATTATACATATATACACAGACACCCTTAAATTTGGTAGTTTTGCACCTTCCATTTTGGACAAAGCAACATGTGGACTGCAGGCGAAGTCTGAAGTTGCTGCTAAACTATTTCAGCTGTCGACCTGCAGACTTTGACTTAGATCCTTGGTCGAAAGTGCTGGTTTGACTGGATCTAAGTTATCGCCACTTGTCTGGTTTAACAGCCTTTGCTCAGCCGTGCAACATAGAAAGTGGTTCAAAGAAGTTGGTTATGTCGTTCCATGGGCTGAGTATTTTACAAAGCTAGCCTTGCGGACGGCGAAGTCATGACGGATATATCTAGGATTTGCCCAGAAAGTGAGTTTTCATGATAGGATCCCGCTGGCCTGGCTGTTGAAATGGCTTGAAACCACATGGAAATCTAAGATGGTAATCCATGTAATTCTATACTGTAACAGTGCCTATGCAAAACCACCCATTTTAATAGCCAACATATGCCAACATATGCCAACATCATCTACCTTCAAGCGCCATTTTCATAGCTATGTTAAATGTTAAATGACCAGAGGGTATCCATGAAGATTGCGTGATTTCGCATTGATATCTTTACTGTTCTGTCTTCGTTTCAAAACATCAAACATTCAACAAAACGCATGTCCTTTACACAGGCACCCTGCATTATCAGCATTTAGATGCATTTAGCATGACACCCGAAGGGAATCAATTAAGTTGATCTTAGTTTTGATCTTAGCATGACAATCTCTTTGGTTTTGCATGAATAGCAATCCAAGAAAAGATGAACTGTTCAGACATGGGAGTTCAAGCACTTGCTTGTGTAAGCGATGACTGCGAGGACTTTTTCGTACTTTTCCCCAATCTTTACTGCTTCATTTTTGGGTTTAGACGCCAATCATGATACCAATTGAACCAAATACAAGCAATCCATGAGTTTGCTGCCCGGGGCAACTGGTCAACGCCGGAAACTGTGGGTCAACGCATGCCAGGACGCGTTGGGCCACTCGGCACGCAGAAATGTTTGTCGACAGGTGGGGACAGGCACAGATTTCAGCAATGGCTTTGGGATAGACCGATCGACAACAGATGCAGGAAAAGTTGCAATGCAACGAATGGAAGACTATGGGGTTGTCTCGATTTTTTTGGCAATATTTTGTATGTATAGTCTTTAATTATACATACGTATAATTTAAAGCCCTATATTAATCCATATTATATATATATATATTGTCAGCTTGGCTGTATGTTCTCTACACACGTTTGGGTAGCTTAAAATTATCCATTTCCCTCATTTTTTTGGTTTGTGAAATCATGGAGGGTTACATCAGATCCCACTACATCATATCATATCACATCATATGGGATTTTCTTAAAATGGGGATCCCCAATAGCTGGATGGTTTATAAGTGAAAATCCATGAACATCCTATTTTAATGGATGATTAGGGGGTACCCCCATTTTAGGAGGCCTAAGTAGTTTCTCAGAAAGTATTTGAATCCATAGTGTTAGTTATGATATGTATATATACATACATAGATAGTAAAACTAACATATAGTCATATAGTTATTGTATGTTAGGACTATAGTCAAAGGACTTATAAAACTGGTTATCTTAACATATCATAACATAAACATCATCAAACCTATTTTAAGATTCAATCATCCTGAAATTGTAACATGGGGATTTTCAAAGATATTCCTGCTTTAATGAGGAGTTTTTGAGACGTGTCCGGCTACCTTGCCGCTTTTGAGGACAGCATTTGCAGATGTTGAAGACGGCCAGTCTCCACCTGGAGCAGCTGGGCGACGATGACTTACGGCGGGAGCGCTGGGGGAAATTCTGCATGGAATTCATAGGAAAATCATAGGAAAATACGGGAAAATCATGAGAACAGATGGGACAAACACCTACAAATGGAGGTCTGCATGGGGCAATCATGAAGGTCTTAATGTGAACATCATCTAAAAACCGGGGATTTTCCATTGCCATGTTTGAATACAGGAGGCTACGGCTATATGGGTTTGTAATGATTTGTAATGATTTATATATATGTTTTTTTTTTTAAATATCATTTCCAGCCAGTCTGACATCCAAATATCCAAATAGTACCCGGGTGCGGAAGTCTCAAATATTAAAAACCTCCTCCAACAACTACAAGTTGAAGTTGTGAAAACGAAGCCTTCGTGAGAGACGCTCGCGGAGGCAACGGATATAGAGTTACCGCCTCATAGATTGATAGGCGATGTTGTCTTCCAACGACTATGAGTGCCACGTGGCTCCACGGCAACCCAAATAAAAATCATCCAGTTGCAGGTGCCAACTTGGTTCCGTATATTGATGGAAACGGCACCCCGCGAGATCCGGCAGCGGTAGTTTCCGCAACTTCTTTCGTGCATGTCTGAAACTGCACCTTGGATCAATCTTTACCCATCATGGAAAGAGAGAGAACCAAAAAAGGCAACATGCCGGTTTCAGATGCACTTTTTCTGCTCCTTTCTCCTCTCATCCCTTCTCTTCTCTCCCGTCCTCTCTCCTCTCATCCCCTCTCTTCTCTCCTCTTCTCTCCTCTTCTCTCCTCTTCTCTCCTCTTCTCTCCTCTTCTCTCCTCTTCTCTCCTCTTC
>Ga0126342_10010440_pt1 | contig 16611 bp, 18 predicted proteins | sample Cyp1metagenome_FD_92528 | JGI IMG/M metagenome (GOLD analysis project Ga0126342, IMG submission 92528) | Coral microbial communities from Lord Howe Island, Old Settlement Bay, Australia - Cyphastrea 1 metagenome | ecosystem: Host-associated > Invertebrates > Cnidaria > Coral ... | reverse complement strand
TATATATATATATATATATATATATATATATATATATATATATATATATATATATATATATATATATATATATATATACATAAATATATATGTATATATGTGATGTGTGTGTGGGTGCCTGTGCGTCCCCTCTTTCTTTGGGGGTAAGCTATGAAATTGGGTTGTGCTGGGTAACCTGCTGTAGCATCACCTTGGCAACAGGCCACCTGTCACTGCAGCTGGGCAGCACATTCCATTGGAAACTTATTGCGTTGTGGCTACCCAGTATACATCTGGTTCATGAATGTTCATGGTAAATCCTAATAAATCTTATACAACACCATCACAATCTCCATGGCTGATATGACATGACGTAGAAAAAAACGGATCGCCAGTGCCAGTGCCAGCAGTCCGTTCGGTGGCCTTAGCTGGTGCTTGTCCCAGGCCATAGCTGTACCGCAAGTAAAGCCACACGGGCAGCAAAGGGTTCCATCGCTTCCTGCAGATTGGGACTATGGGAATGAAGCTCCGATCATTGCTGGTCCAAAAAAACCGATTCCGCCGGCAAAAGATTGGAGATGATTGGAGTATTGATTGACACAATTTCCAATCCACGCTTTGCCCTCTGGTCATTTACATAGAAACGGAACATCACCATTTGAAAGGGCAAAAGATGCAAGCACCAAGGTAAATCTTTGACAACAGCATCATCCTTTGCTGGGTTTGGATATTTTCAATTTATAGCGAAACAAATAATACAAATAAAACATGAATACCTACAAGGTGGTGCCCCCAAACGATAGCTAAGTTGGTGCAAATAACTCCAATAACTATGGTTTTTGTTGGTGATATATCTACAGTTAATGGGATTATAAACCAACAATAAACATCACTGGGGGGCACCACATTGAATCCATCCGGTTGGTTGGGGTTCCTATCGGGTTATCCACTTTTGATCGCTGGCCTTGCCGTCGCAGCTGAGTCTTGTAGGACTGCACGCTGCTGCTGGCATGGCGCAACTGAGCCCTGGCCGCAGGCACTGGGTTCAAATCTGAAAGTGACAAGTCAGGCAACAGAGAAAGTCCAGAAAAAAATATATGTATGTATATACATATGTATATAATATATGTATGTATATATATATATACATAATTATACATACATATATTATATACATATGTATGTATGTATGTATATATATATGTACATATATATATGAACATACATGCATATATCATATGCATATATACAACTATATATACATACAAATATGTCGAGGATTCTATGTACATGTAATCGTAGACCTGGCAGGTGTGTATGGGGGCCGTATCCCAAGCATGTGCGACAAACTGGTATGTTATCATGAACCGCCCCTAAACACACACAAAAAACTTGTTGGACATCAATGGTACAAGCCCAGCCAAAAAGGAAGGTCAGACCTGGTCAGACCTACCTGATTACCGAAACCCAAATCAATATATAAAAATTGGTATATAATTGCTATTACCCAATGCTATATATAGATACATATGTATGTATATATATATATATATATCATAATCTGACACGGTAGGGAAACACCAATCTCATACGGAAACGAAACAGAGTTTTTAATCAATGTCCTAATTGCACATCACCCAACTATGGGGATATAGATGGATATAGTCTCCAACATATACTTGAAAGTGATGTTCAAAATCTTCAAAACTGGACATTCACCAACCCCTGCGAATCTTCGCCGTGCCACGTTCGATTACAGAGCTCAAGACAACCAAAAGGGTGAAGAAGCTGCAGGATTTTCAAAACACAGCCCACTAAACATGGTTTTTGTACAACTATCCTCTGAACTTGGAAATTCGAAACTCATGAAAATCCTGAATCTCAACAAATGGAGGTTTCCTGAAATGGGGGGTACCCCTAAATCATCCATTTTTTTAAAAGGGGTTTCCATGAAATAAATCAAGCATTTTGAGGATCCACCATTTTAGGAAACCCCCAAATCACCTTTCACAATGCCTGGCAGCGACAAGAAAAATTGGCCTCTTCTCCCCCGGGCTGGTGGTCAAACTCCTGACGACATCCAGTCGAGCACGTCCCCATCCAGTGGATTCTCCCATTGGATTGGTTGGGAAAAATTACCATAGGAAACCATAGGAAAACCATAGGAAAATGGTGGTTTAATGGAATTTAATGGGTTTTACCATCTGGTTATGACATTCACAGTTTGCCATGGAAAATCCCCATGCTATTAAGAACGGTAAACCATCTATTTCTATCTATACCATGGCGAACTGTGAGTCATAACCAGAGGGTACAGGAAACCCCCAATATTTTTCATGGCAACAAACCATGGTTTCCGGCGAAGATTTTCCCTTTAGCCAATCCAATGAACCATGGCTCCTGGACATCAGGGGCTGGTCGGACGACTCCTCTCTGTGGTGCGGCGTGGCAGGTAGGCCTTGCTGAAGCGAGGCGATTGAAAAGGAACCCCTCCCCATAGGTGGAATCCCAAAATCTCCACAAAGGCTGCAAAAACTGGTGATTTCACCAGTATCTACTTGAAAAGTGGAGCTGCACCTCCCAATTCCCCAGAATAAATAAGGAAATGAACGTGGCAAATCAATGAGGGTTTAGGGAAATCATTCAATTATACCCCAAAACAAAGGACAAACAAACATAGCAAAACATGGCCCCGTAAACATGAGAATCCAACCAGGGAAATGGAGGCCTACTCTTAGGTCTCATTGTAGAAATATGTTCCACATAGTTAACAAAACTTGTTTATAAGTAGGTTAAACTCGGTTAAACCAATATATATTCCATATAAAGAACTTAATGCTGGGGGCACACACACTGTCACACATCCCCCTATCTTGGAGCTATACAAACTCATGGACCACACTTACCTATACCTCAAAACCAAATTCATATGGCCTGGCCAAGTGACTACGAGCATCGAGCGAGCAGCGGCCGCGATGCTTTTGCATTGCAGTCCTCATCTGCAGACTGAAGATATTTGAGATTTAATGCCTCAACAAATTGGATATAATGGGGATATGACATAACTATATATATATAATTATATCTATAGAACCAGTGTGAAATGGGGATGAATCCCAAAAAATACCTTTTTTGGGGGGGTCCGGTTTTCACAGTTTAGTGGACCTGGATCCTCCTATTTTGAAGACCACGGACTCCAATCCCCTCAAGCAATGTCCAATTTCGTGCCCCAAATGCCATTTTGGATCCAACATAATTGCAACTTGCAAATGAATGGTCATCTGAGAAATCCCTATTCTTTCTCCAACTCCAGGTGTTCATGCGTATGGCGAGTCTGGAAAAAAAAGGCTTAGGGTACCCAGTACTCCAACATCGATCTTCCCCATTAAGATACTTACTGGTGCTAAACGCAGGGAATTTTCGGGTGAATGATCCACTGGCTAACTATCAATAATCATCCCAGCAACCCCCAGCAACCCATCCATTCCCTACGTTTAGCACCGCCGTAAGTGGCCAAGTTTCGGTGTTCCGCACCTTAGTTGGCCAGGGATTCACGAGATCTCCGGCACCAGATCAACATCATTCACAGAACGCACGGGCACTCTGCATGTGAATGTGTATACATAATATAATTATATATATATATAGAATGAACTATGTACATACATACATACATACATATATATATAATATTATTATATACATATGAATTTGTATCAACACTTAGACGTCGTCTACATTCGAAGTGGGTCCAAGGGGCGTGAAACCGCATGAGCACTCCAAGCATTCCTGGCCGAAATCTGCGTGTCACAAGGCCCGAGAATTTTGGCCACTTTGAGTAGCAAAGTTGGTCTACAAGGAGGTTAAAAGAAATTACAAAAAATATTCTAGATCTTAGATATACCATGATATACAGTACCATGATATATTTATCCGTCATGTTCCAGTTGCCTGTCAGATAGGTAACCAAGTAAAATCACCTCGGTCACCAATCTCAGAGGTAACTGGAAGGCAAGCGTAAACCAGCAGCTGGGGGCACCACCTTGTCAGAATCAGTGGGACCAGTGTCGCACACGAACGCCCAGCGAACACCCAGCTCTTGACAGTGCTAATCTTAGACACCGTGCCAAGGAAGGCAGGATATCATAATAATCCATCATCCATCTATGGTAGATGAATAACCATCCATCAATAATAACCATCTATGGTTTTTCAAATTAGGCAGGATATCATAATAACCATCCATCAATCACGTTGGAACAAAAAGAAACTTGATTGATGGTTCCAACATGTTTCAACCCATGGCTACAATGTTGCCAGTGGAAAATCCCACTAAGCTACCTGCAGGATGGAATGTAAGCCATTTTTGACATGTGGAAACATGTGGAAACCAACAACCAGTAATCCATCTGCAGCAATTATATAGTAATTCATGGTCAAACGCTGAAAAGTTCAGCCATTCTGGGAACGTTCCCTTTAATCCTGTAACCACAATCTATCTGGGTAAATTATAATATTTGACTAACCTGAATTGTTCGGCCATTTGGGGATGATTTCCCTTATTAACCATGATTCCACTGAGGGAGAACAGTGAGGTCGCTATAATTTACCCAGATCATCCCAGATCTATGGTGACATCATGACAAGGAAGCCCCCAACTCCAGCAGCCACCTTTTTCTCCACCTGAGATGTAGTTTCCCATTGGTCCGGCAGCCACCACACCAACTCACAACTGGAATTCAGAACTTGGAACTTTGACACTACACCCCCCCACATTTCAAGCTGGAACCTGTGCCCATGAGCTTACATCAATCCCCTGAGAGTTAGGTTCCAGCCCAGAAATCTCAGGGGGTCCCATGGCTGAAGTCACCATGTTTCTTTTGAGGCGGCCCGAGGGCAGCCCCGTCATCGATCTGTGCCCCAAAAATGGCGCCAAGCTGTGCAATCGCAAGCAACCCGCTGGATGGCATCAATGTTCCACCTCTACATCCCGTGTCAAACGCAAACAACACATGAAACACGCCCCACTATACAAAGTCGATACTTGACTACAGAAACAATATATTAAAACTATGGCTATGGGATGATGTGGGCCTATGGCCATTTCTTCAACATGTGTTTTTTTCGGGTTGAAGTTGGGGTTGTCACGTTCTTGCTTTTGCACATGGGACATTTCCCCTGCTTCAGCGGTCCCGGCTATCGCGCCGTTCACGACGGTCGCGGTCTTTCCTGGCGGTCGGTGAGAGGATGTGAGAGGAGATGAACTGGGTAACTGGGATCTAAACTACCCTTTGGTAATCAAACATGTCAAATCACCCATTGATTTGATATATGATATTTTTTTCCTCAGCAAAGCTCCATGTATAAGGGATTATTATGGATTATTCCATTGCCATGTTTGATTGCCAAACCCCAGATAATGATCAATTATTGGTATGCCAAAATCGTGGCTTGATCAGCAAGCCAAAGTGGTGATGTCTTGTAGCCACGCGACAAGTTTGGAGATGTAATGACCCTTTTACTAGCCAAGCAAGTAGCAATGAAATTTTATCTATTGAAATTGAGATGAAATTCCTGGCGGGCATTTGGATGTGCACGCCAGTAGATATCCAATATATCTCAATACGCATGCACCATTGTTGTGACCCAGTTGTATGAAGGATATCCCCAACTATATATAAGATTATGCATACCAACTTGGATGCACATCCAACTATAGTGAACTAAAAAAAGAACAAAGTTCCCCATTATTTCAGAAGGATTTGACTTTTCCATCTTGTGGGGGTTGCTGTAACCAATATTGAATGGTTCTCAACACCAGCAGGTCTTCGATGGTCTTCGCACCATCCAGTCCCCGACCTGTCGCGGTCCCTGCTTCGGCTGCGACGCTCACGTCGGTCCCGGTCGTGCTTGTCGTGCTTCTCGTGCTTGTCGTGCTTGTCGCCCTTATCGCCGTCCTTGTCTTTGTCCTTACCCTTTCCAGCGCCTAGCAGGTTGCGGTCATAGCTGGCCTTGCTCATCCACACATGATTTTACCAACGGAAATGGAGGTTTTACCAGCACAGATCACAGATGTATTTAACAAACACAGAGATTTAAACACCGGCAATTAGGATTTAACACTGGGACCCACTGCAGGATGTGTATGCGGCAGTGTGATATTTGTTTGGTGTCCAAATTGTCCTGAAATGGGGTGTGGCCCAATTTATTGCCATGTTTATGGAACAATGATGGTAATCCACTGGAAGTGCGCGTGCCCTATGTTGAAACCAATTTCAGGCCAAGGCCTTGCATCATCAGCAGGAACACAAATATTACATCTACAGCAAAGTCATTTGGATCGGTGATCCATTTTCCGTTGTTCAGAAAACGAGGTTCTGGATGACTGCTCCATGATGTTCCATCCTGGGTCACCCCACCTCCTGATGATATGCACTGAGCGCATACACACACACGTTTTACAAGCATAATAGGCATAATGTTTCGTTTTACACACACATGACTTGTTATTTATAAGTGTATCCATATATAGTTATATATATATATACATTAATATTACATAAATATTGCATATATGTACATAGATATGTGTGTAGGTGTAAAACATATAGTTCCTCGCGGAGTCGCCATGCCAACCACTGCCCCACTGCCCACCCTTGGGAGGTCTCTCTGGTGGATCAGGCAAGATCTCTCCGTCCATCAGCTGCCGAGCGATCTTGCACAACCTGACGCGACAAGGGGACGAACGGTGCCCCGTTGGGAAATCCCCGAAATCAAACAGAGCTGGGAAAATCTGGGAAATCCTTCAATGGATTGGTTTAAGGGAAATTTTACAGGAAAACCCCATATTTAATGGGAAAATCGATGGTTTCCTGTAGATTTTCCCTTAAACCAATCCAATGAATCCTCTACAAGATGGGGCCACCCTGTATGAAATCGCTAAGTTGGTTGGTGAACATAATTCCAATTTCACTTATGGTTTATGGTATAACGAACGTTTATAAACCAACAAACATAACTGGGGGGCACCACAATAGATATAGGTTTTCCTGGGGGAACATTAATACAAATCAGGGATTTTCTATTGCCATGGTTGATTTCCAGAGACTTCCAGAGGGTAGTATAAGTGGGTCATAACTCCAATTATAAGGTAAGTAGGGTTAGTCCAGTTATAACTGGGATCAAATGCCAGGTAGTGAATCACCAAGTAAGATTCCTGTTGTGTTCACAGGAATGTGCATCCCACGGTTATCCTCAACACCCTCGGATTCAAACTCTTTGGTTCCTTTGTCTTTCAAATATCTAAGAATACTTGAGACGTTCCCAACAGTCTAAACCAAGAGTAATCTAGTTGCCATAAATTAAAATAACGGATGTCCAATATGTACATGTATTTGTGGGTGCATTCCCATTGTATCTCTATAAGGTCCCTGTTTTCCGCTGATCAATCCGTATCAATCCCCTACACAATCATCATGTTCCCATATTTTCCCGTAGGTATTTCCCGTATTTTCTCATAGAAATTCCAAATACCCCTTCGTAATGAAACGTGGCAATGGAAAATCTGACATAAAATGGAGTTTGTTGTGGGCACGTGATTCAACTAAAGCGACAAAATTGTGACTTTTCCAGCAATTGGCTAAATTCATGTATATGCCCATTAAACCACCATGAAAACACCCTTGAAACACCATTAGCGAAAGGTAATTGGCTTACTTGATCATCATTATATCCTAGTTATGGTTGATTTTAGATCCCAAGTGATCCATATTTATCCTATATACATATCTTATGAATATCCCATAACACCTCCATTTCTCCCATAAATAAGCCATCAAAAAAAACATCGAATAACACCTCCCTTTATCCCATGAATGTCCCATAGCCATGGGGAATCACCATTTTTCATAGGTACATCATGGTACATCATCTATAAATGGGTCATGGCTTCCATAGCTATGTTTAATGACCAAGGAGTAAATCGCTATCAAATCTCAAAAAATCATTCTATCATCGATCCGGAGGGTCAATGCGAGGCGCATGGAGGAAGCGTTGCTGGCCGTGTTGAGATGCTTCCGGACGCTGGTCAGCACCGCGTCTTCGTCGTGGACACCTGGGAGAACGGGAGTTTTCTTGGCTTGTTGGGGAACTATTGGTAACTATGGTTTGGATGGCTGACATCAGAATTTTGGAAGTAGGGTAACTATCAATATTGTCATTTTGAACATAGAGGGGCCGGTTTGTAATATGTATGATAATCTACCTATATATTGCTTGTTGAATGGGGGGAACCCTCTATCAACCAACCAGAGGGAAAAGAACATCTATGGTAACTATGGTTTGCTAGGAACTATAGTTGATATACACATGTTATGAGTCGGTTCACCAGGATTTGTGGTTGAGTATGCTTGATATGTTCGAAATAAAACTAGTTAGCTTGCTTTTAAAAGTAGCTTTAAACTTTAGTAGCTTTAGCAGCTGATGTCCAATATTGGCTAATAATCATCAATTTACTGGTTTAACCAACTTATATCTAGAGTGTATAACCAACTTGGTTTATGGTTGATATATCAAACTGCTTGATGGGATTGAACAAAAAAAACTAAGGTGTTGGTGGTTGAGCCACCACCCCCAAAATCTCATCAATCTGAACACACATCCCGTTTCTACGTTGGAAAAACAAAATCATAACCGTGCTCCAACATGATACCACTACTAATAACTCAATTACTTAAACTATTAAGATTCTATAATGCACATCAAAGTGAAAGATTCTATAGGATTCTCATGACAGCAAGTGAAACCCTTAACCAAACAAGGTGTCCTTCTTCACAACTGTCATGATGGGAAAATAGCTCCACGTTGCACCCCAAAAGTATGGGGTTTCAATCATCAACGGTACCGCATCCGAGTGACGCTTCTCGATAATTTCCCGCATCTTGCAGCATGCATCCTGAAGTCAGGATGAGTGGCTGCATCCATTGTAACCCAATGCCCTGAACCTTCAGTTTTTGGAGGGTTTATTTGTTTTGATATGCGTGTATATATTATATATATTTATATATTTAACCACCCATTTCCAGTGATATTGGGGATTCTTGCGCTTACCACAATCATGTAATATACGGCAAGGCCTTGCGAGCCACTTCGGTTGGTGACTCGGTCGTGTCAGGAAAATGGCCGGGGACCCCCTCAATCGCCAGCCAAAACCCAAGCTTTCCTATGCATGCTCATAATGCAGTATTTAGATCTACCATTTGAACAAGCAAACATTAAGTGCAATCTCGAAGTTCTCCTGGAAGTGATGGAGCAAAAAACAATCTATAGTTGGTGGTTTCAACCCCTCTGAAAAATACTAGTCAAATGGGGTTATGACTCCCAATATATGGAAAAACCAAAAAATATCACCACCAACCAGCAATTCCTCCTCATTTTGCCTCCTTTTCCCACAACAATTGAGCCATTTGGTCCACATCGATGCGCCATGCCCTCCTGGCCTCATCCAATTTATAATCCGTCATCACCTTTTCGGCCTGTGCTGCGGCACAGATTTTGTGGAGAAAATTCAGATGTTTCGCAATACATTGCATTATTTGTAGATATGATATAAACAATAGTCAATCTTTGGTAGTTGTATCTCTATAGACAATAGATGACAATAGTCATAATATAATAATCAGCATTCTGGCTGAATTATAGTAACTCACTAGATTGAAATTAGCTGAAACTTGCAGCCATTTGGGGATGATTCCTCTTACCAAGCATCATTCCAGCGATTTCACAGTGGGGTCATTGTGATTCATTCATAATGGATATCTTTGGGGATGTTTGTTTTTTTGAGTTCACTAGCGTGTGTTCCTGTCTTTGTGGGGCTGTGGCTGGGGAGTTTTTGGGGTTCCTGCCAGCAATGCGAAATGCGAAACACAATGCACCTCTGAAGCTGAAATTGTGTGCTTCTTGATATGTACCGTCTTCAAAACAACATCTTCGAAAGCCACGTTGTTTGGGGGTCCATATGTTACATTTTGGGATACATACACAACTAGTAATAGTTCAGATGGGATTTCCTTTTTCAGAACGAGGCAGTAACAGTGCTGATTCACCGAAATTCCAGACAATCCCGTGTCCTAAGCCTATCATTCTATAACTCCTAAGCCTATCTAACCCTCAAATCCATTAAAATCACGGTGAAATCCCAATATGGCCTTGGTGAGGTCAGGGAGCTCATCCACTTCGCCCTCCAGCAGTTTTCCAACCTCAACCCATCCCATCCCGGGACGGGAGCCCAATGTTTGGCCTAGTTTTTTGTATGGAAACTCTGGGGAACTATGATTTTCATTGATTTTAGTACCGATTTTCACCATTTTTCTGGCGGTAATCTCTGGGTAATCTCTCCATCGGTTCTCTTGGGGTAATAGATCGCCGATTTCAACATGCTAAAAATGGTTGGGATTTCGGCAGGGCAGAAGTAGACCACATTGACGACATGGAAATTACATGAAATTATCCTCTGGATCCCTCTGGTAATTTAAGATAGCTGTGCCAAGTCACCATCTTTGATAGGTAAATCATGGTAATCATGGTAAATTCCTCGTAAATCATCTATAAATTTAGATGGATCATTTTCCATTGCTATCTAAATTGCCAAAGAGTAACTATTCATTTCTCCCTGTCGCAGGTCTGGTTTTAGCACTAAGGATGTGGCCAAAAGGGTGCACAAAGCATTGGGCCGCTTGGCAAAGCCTGAGCTGAGCTCGAGCTGTACGTCCACAGGATGGGATCAGTGCTGGTCATCAAAGAGATCCCGGAAGATTTCTCGGACCTTGAAACCTGCATTAAATCATTATTTTTTATGAAACCAACAATAAAGTCAATATTATAAATCGTTGTTTTATCATCAGAATGAAATAAATTAATATTGTTCGCCGCAACCACTGGGAGCAACATCTGTAAATGGGGAGATGAGTAGCCACTGGAAAGTAAACATGGTAATGGCAACCTGGGAGAATGATCTCTGTTTGCCATTTCAATCAGCTGTTAAGTCATTGCAGGTGTAATCGATTCGGTAGGGAAACAACGATTCCGGACCGTTCTATATACAAAATCGTAGAACATATGGGATGACAACTCAACCAATATTAAAATCCGAACACTGACGACATGTCATGTTAGTTTTTTCAACACCTTGATGAGTCCCTGGGACCGGACGTCCCAATGCCATCGGCCTCGACCAAGAATTATGTTGAAACCACAGCAATTTAGTAGAGTTCCTTCTCATCGCTGCCATAACTGTTTCCCCAAAAACCTCATAAATCAATCTGCCATAGCTGCTTTCTTCTACATATCTGTGCAATAATATATATATATATATATACATATACGAATATACGTATTATACATACATTTGTGTATATCACATCACATGCCATCAGCCCTATATCAAATGGAACCTCAACATCAGAATTTCTATCTCTCAAACATGCATAAACCAAAAAAACATCATTTCACAAGCATTTACCATCATTTTCTGGGCAAATTACCCATAGGATCCATGTATGCTATATATGCTAACATTGGGGGTATATTGATGGTAAATGTTACCATATATGGCATACATGGATCCTATGAGTTATAATAATTCACTAACACCTGAAATGTTGGGCCACTCATCTTCCCTTTGCCCATGCCCTGCCCGAATGGATAGCTGAAATCTTGGGCCATTTGGGGGATGATTCCGAGGCGCGGAGGTGATATTCGATCCGTTCCAGGTCTTTGGTGGCGCGATCCTGCGAGGGAGTTCGAAAAACTGTCATCTCACCAAAGCTTGCAGACATCTATGGGAAATATATGGGAAATAAATGGGAAATATATACGTATATGTACATATGATTTTATATATATATATGTGTGTGTAAGGCTACACTGGGAGAATCCCCCTTACTGATTCCAGTCACAGTGAGGTCGCTATGATCTAGCCATATGCATTTCTGGGTTTGCGAAACCAAAGAGCTGTATAAAGCAACCAAGAACTACAATGCAACCCCCAAACGTAGAGATTTCCAAGTATATAGTCAACAAGAATGAGCTTTAGAAGCAAAAGTCCGGCTTCTGAAAACACCGGCCCTGCAGCTACTTCATCACACACGGGCCTGGCTTCATGCAGCTACTTCATTCCCTACACACCTCAATTCCAGGGTACCTGTATGCTCAAACGAATCCAACAGATTTAATATTCCGACGATTACAACAATCACATAGATATTTCAATGAAACAAACAAGGGATTCTACTTGTCACGTCTATTCCTTTGGAAACCACACTACTTGCTGTGGCAAAAAAAACAAACAAACAAACCGTCGGTGTCGGTGTCCTCTTCTCCGTTGCGCTTGCGCCACACCTGGACAGATCCAAGACTGATGCAACCGAAGACCCTATGGTTTTTGATACTTGCTGATAGTAGCAATAACCATTGATCTGGGTAAATTATAATATTTCACTAACCTGACATCTTGGGCCATTTCCAGATCATTTTCCCACTAAGATATATTAAATCATATCAAATCATATTAAACTTCCATTTCGTTCCGGGATTTCCCATTTTTTCCCATGATTTCCCATAGGTTTTAAGGACCCCTTGGTGGGAAGCCACCCGGTGGGACTTCGCCGAAACCATGGCGCCTTCAGCTCCGTCAACCGGGAGGTCACCGGATCGTCCAACTTGAACTTCCGCGCCATGCGTTCCACGTCTTTGTCCTGAAAACATGGCCTTTTAAAGGCCTGGAGATCTATTATTTGTATATATTTGTATATATTACTCTCAGGCAACTAATATATAAATAATGTTTATATATTAGTTGCCTGAGAGTATATATATATAAACAAATATTATATATATATGTGTGTATGTTTGTGTGTGTGAAATAAGAATAAGGCTAATAATAATGCTAACACTCACACATAAATTATAATATATATATATACACATTCTTTTTAGATCTGTAGATTCTGTCTGATGCATTTTAAACTCTCCGCATGTAATCTGCGGTGAGAAGTAAGTCAGTAAATCCCAGGTGTTCTGGGATCAGTCAAAAAGTTACTAAAAGAGAGATAGAAACATAGAAATTCCCATGAAAATTGTGGTACATTATACTTGTCGATCTAATTTTGATGGTTTTTAAGGGGGTTCAAGAAATTCACCAACTGATGAACCACCATGAAATCTTGGAGAATTCATGCTGGGATTTATCCACTTCGTTGGCGCAAGCGCCTGGGTGGAACATCGCGACGTGAGATGTTGGAAAGAAAAAATGGTGATTTAGATGATCCACCCAATGATCTGGGTAAATTTTTGTATTGCACATCTTGGGCCATTTGGGGATGATTTCCTTTCAAAAAATCCATGAGTCCAGGGTACGAACAGTGAGGTCGTGATCAAATTTACCCAGAATGATGATAATGATTGAATCATATTATATAATCATATCAAAAAGTGTTGATGATAATGATAGATCTTGGAAGGGAACAATGACGAAACCTAATTATGGCACAGCAGATTTGGGCTTTATCCCAGATACCCATGGAGCTGAGCTTTTGGAACCATTACTTAAGAGCGCAATCTCACGATTCATTTTTTGTTGATACCTGGATTTGCTTAAGGGACCCATATGGACCATATCATTTCAATTGCTCACAACTTCACTATGGATTTCCCAGTCATAAAGGTGGATTTCCCATGCCGCCAAGTGTCTGGCTTGATCTTCCCCACGAACTGACCGCATTCCATCTTGCCAATCTGCACCGTCAGCAGCCCTGTGGGGCTTCGAGCCTTCTCGAGCACCTCGTACAACTTCTCAATGTCTTGGGCCTTCGTCTCCTTGGAGGGATTGCTGGCGACCTGTCAAATCATGAAAAAAACCATCCACCATCACTCAGCTTCTGTGCATCAAAGATAAACATGAAAAAACGAACCACACATTGACCTATCAAGATATGCAGATTCTAGACATCATTTGTACTTCCAAATGGTGAAATTTGAAGCCTGCAAATCGGCCAAAATCATCCAACCCCACGGGTATGGTTAGTTGCAGCAGCCAGGATTCTGTCCGTTTCTTCATAGCTTCATTCAATCGCACCACCTGAGACTTTCCAATCCGGAACCCATGGAAGCCTGTGAATCCCAAAGAAACTGATGTTCATCCCCCTAAAAAAATACGGTGTTTTCATCGGTTTTGATAATTTTGCTTCATAGCCATTTAGTTTTGACTTCTCAACATCTGAGAGTTTTAAAAAAAACAAGTGCTATCTGCTTATCAACTTCAATTTTGATAATCATAGGCCGAAAATGCACCAAACGAATATGAAAAAGACAGCATCTCTTCTGATACCGTAACTTGCCCCGGTCGACTGGGGCAAAACTTGTGCAATAATCTCCTGAACTGAACATCGCCAAGATGTTCTAGTATCTATGTCAGCCAATTGAAGTACAATATTGCACATATTAATGAGCAGTGTTCAAAATCCGTATATCATTCCAAAATACTGCTTGGTTTTTTTTTGGATTCCCCGTTCTTGGATTATTAGAACCCCAATATATGAAGGGTAGTATAATCCCCCAACTAATCATCAACCAGGGTTTGGATGGGCTTTTTTTTCATTCATGACGAGCTACCCAACGCTCTTCGATGTTGAAGTAGTCGCCCAGTTCCCGGACATCTGGGTCAATCTCTTCATCGTCTTCCTCATCGGGGCTGATGCTGCTGGAGATACCTACCATTAAGGCCAAAAAGAAGGCTAATGTAAGGGAATATCCCTAGAAAATATGGCCTTATATAATATTTATCTGGTACAGTACCTCCAGAAAATGGATCCTGAACTTCCCATTGAGATGGATGAGATTGACTTGGAAGTGTACGATTCCGCTTCAAATATTGTACATCCTCTTGATCCAACCATTCAGATGCTCTCCAGCCATCAGGATCATCACGCGACCAGCACCATCCCACGTGTCCTTCCAGGTCAAAGGTTTATCTTTTTCCTTGGGTTCTTCAGCTGCCGCTGCCATGGGGTTGGGCATCCCCATTGCTCCCATACCACCCATCATGGCTGCCATGGGGTTGTTCTTGTCACCACCTTTGGCCATCATCTGCTGCCTGGGCCATGGGAGGCAAATAATGACAAATATTGAAAGCACCAGGAAAGTTGTCATCTTTTCCTCCGATCTCAGAGCCGCCCTAATAAAACACGGGCAATTCTCAAGGTGGCCTGCTGTGAAACATCACCTTTTTTCGGAAAACGATGGGCAAATCCTACGAAAAAAATGCTGGGGGATCCGGGATCCGCTATCCGCAGCCTGCCATTGCCTTTACACTTCGGATATAACATGATGTAACTACAAAATCAACCATATTTTGGATATAATTGGGGGACATTATCCATTAAATACATATATATATATATATATATATATATATGTACATACGCACATACAGCATCATACAGCACCATTTTGTTTGAGTGTATATTTGAGTATGTCTGAAAACTGGATGTAAACATACAATTATGGGGCTAATGATGACAAACTACTTGGCTTTGGTGTTGTCCCATTATTTTCAAAAAAAACGCAACACACCCTTAAACAAAAGGCACTCCCCATCTCCCATTTCTCTTGTTGGTGCTGTGAGGTGCTAGCTGATGGCTGCCCTCCCTCGACTAGAGGCTACAGGTATATAATTCGATGTTTGCTGCTGATATCTCCTCTATCTCCCATTTTTTGTTTCCCTTATATTAATCTGTCCATGCTTTTTCAGTGCGAGGTGCATGTTCATCATGTTCATCATCATCATTTGCATCATCATCGGATTGCCTGCCATGCCTGGCATTCCGGGTCTCATGCCCATCATGCCAGGCATCATTCCGCAAGCACCTCAAGCCGGACTCATCCCGAAGTCGGAAAGAATATGAAAGAATCCTGGCTCTGTAGGATTTTCCCAGTTGCTAACCTCACTTATGAACAACTTTTTAAAGTTGTAAACGCATGGAAACACGTCTAAGCAAGGTTTCCACACTTTGTTTGTTTGCGGCGATTGATTTGAGGCCATTAAGCAACAGCAAACCATATAGAAACCATGGTTTTTGAACCTAATATATGTTGTCTATTTTCTATACTTTTTCCTGCACAATTCCCCTCCGATCAGTTGTGGCATGGGACATTTCAAGGCAACCCCCCCAAAAAAAAGAAACCGCATCCCCTGCCCAACTGGCCTGGGCATCCACAACCGCACGCACCTGGACCTAGGTGGGGTTTCCACATCTATGTTATTTCAGGGGGTAATTATATTTATACTGGTACATAATGGTACATATATATAAATATATGTAAATGTATATATATATGTGTGTGTGTGTAAATGTATATATATATATATGTAAATGTATATATATATGTAAATGTATATTATATATATATATACATGTATTTATGTACAGTAGCCCGACCCAACAAATAGAATGGTAACCAATCTTTATCATTTTTTACTTTAAGTCAGATTTCACGCTGGAGTTTCTCTTGGCTTACAAAAGAGCAATCGATTTGCCGTTGATGTGATGAAGAGCCAAGCTCTTCTTTGTTCTTCTT
>Ga0126342_10010439_pt1 | contig 16612 bp, 12 predicted proteins | sample Cyp1metagenome_FD_92528 | JGI IMG/M metagenome (GOLD analysis project Ga0126342, IMG submission 92528) | Coral microbial communities from Lord Howe Island, Old Settlement Bay, Australia - Cyphastrea 1 metagenome | ecosystem: Host-associated > Invertebrates > Cnidaria > Coral ... | reverse complement strand
ATGATGATCATGATGATCATGATGATCATGATGATCATGATGATCATGATGATCATGATGATCATGATGATCATGATGATCATGATGATCATGATGATCATGATGATCATGATGATCATGATGGTGATAATGCTGCTGCTGATTGTGATGATGATCAACAATGAAACTGTCTCTTCACAAACCAACTGGAATGCAACCCACTTTCATGAACAAAATTGTCATGATCGAGGGATGAAAAACATGTTTAAGAAACACTCAACACAATATTTGGGGATGGGTCAAAACCCTGGTACCTAGTGAACCCCAAAATAGCTGGTAAATGGATGTTCATCCCACTAAAAATGGTATTAATAGGTATTGACCCATACCCATTTGGCAATGTCTCCCAATCAACCCCAAATGGGCGAACTCGGCATTTGTACTACGAAAACAACCACCAGGATGACGATGCCAACTGGACCCAAGTCATGCCACATGTTCCTCATTTCGAATCAGCCAGGACATGTTTTCAACAGTGAACATTTCTGGTTGTGGTGGTTGACCTACCCCTCTGAAAATATATATATAAATATTAGTCAAATGGGATGATGATTCCCAATATATGGAAAAATAAAATTCATGTTCCAAACCACCAACCAGTTTCATAAAAATTCCATCTAGTGATTGGGCCGATTTTGATCCAGACCCATCTGGAGATTTCCGACACACTGCCTGGGGGACGTCTCCAACAAACACCCAAGGGACCTCGATCTGTGTGTCAGGTACATCAGGGCCACCGTCACCTCGAAGATTTCGGGGCTGGACGAGTTCTTCGGACTTCCCTGGTGGAGTTTTCATGGTAATTTGATGTCAAAATCCATGGGTAACTCTGGTAATTACGGTAATTATATCAATCAATGGGTAACTATGATATATTAACAATTGGTATAATTAATAATTATGCTAATGAATGGTACTTCTGAATGTTAACTTGACATCGAAATCCAGAAGCAAAAAACATGGATGATATGGGATGATAGAGGATAGGACCGGTTGGAAATATGAAAGTTTACCTGTGACTTGTTGGCATGTGCCCCTCTGAAAATATTATTCAGTTGGGATGATTATTATTCCCAATATATGGAAAAATGAAATTCATGTTCCAAACCACCAACCAGATGAGATGCATAGAAAATTGTGTTGTTACGACGTCAAACGTGGAAGCATAAACCAAAATATGACCAAAAAATACGACCTGTCTCCCTCGTGGGCCTCATACTCATATATGGTACAGTGTTCTGTGTTGCTGGACCTCCCATGGTATGGGTCCCCCAGGCCAATCCCCAGATCCATTCACTGTCCATACCAGGACCATCCCCAGGGGTGTTTGCTATTGATTTACCCATAAATAGCATGGTGAATTTCCATAGTTATGTTTGTTTACCAGGGGGTAACTGTGTGTATATATATATACACACATGTACATAATTGTACATAATATATATATACACAATAGGGCCCCCAAGATAGCTAAGTTGGTTTATAAGTGGCTTAACAATGGGTTTATGGTAGATATAACAATAGTTAATGATGGTTATAATGGTTTATAAACCAACTTATAACTGGGGGGGGCCATCCTGTACATATATATATATATATATATTATATACATCGGGGTTGTCTGAAAATCTAGCGATCTTTTAGCATCTTTTCCATTCTTTCGGCGGAAATCCGCTGACAGTTCTCCGGGTTCCCCAAACGTGAGCATTCCACAAAGTGCGGTGTTGGCAAGCCATGGTCCTTGCAGCGGTTTGTGGGTAGGACAACTTTTTCCGGGAAGATGCTGACGGGTTTTGTCTGAAGATTTCGGATCACCAGCGCAATTTCATGGTTGATTCATGTGGTTTCTTCATCTGTATATGTGTTATGTGTACAAAAGTATATATATATATAGACACATAGCACTTTCCCCATTAGAATAGCAACACCTTGGGGTATCCCGTTCATTCTTCCGGCAAATCCCTATGATTCTATTGGTTTATGACAGAGTGACCTCCACGAAGTTCGGTGAGCCAAAAGCCGGAAATCCAGCGTGGCCAGTGGTTGCTTATCCGCCATTGAACTCAAATGTTAGTGATCCCTGCCCCATACCCTCTGGTAAACGTTTACATAACAATGGAAAATCACCATGCTATTAATGGGAAAATCCACTATTTCTATGGCCATTTTCAATAGCAAACTGTTAAATTACCAGAGGGTAACATGAAAAACACCCCCATAACACGAAACCCATGGTACCATGGTTGAGTAGGGATTGTCCAACTGGGACCATGGTGCCAGAGGGGTGTTGAATATTTGGGGGGATGGTGGTCAATCACCAAGTCACAGCGTTTCAAACAAACGTCAACATGAAAACGCCATATCCTGGTTGGTGGTTGACCTACCCCATTGAAAAATATTAGTCAGTTGGGATGATTATCCCATATATTATGGAAAATAAAAAATCTTTGAAACCACCAACCAGTATCATTGCCAATCAGCCAGACACCCTGCAAAAAATGACAAATTCTTTGCTGGTGAGTAGATACAATTCACCAAAAGACTAGTTAGGATTAGTTTGTATCCATCTAAGATTGACCCAGGTATGTCCAATGGATGTTCCAGCTACAGGTGACTTGCTTGCTACTCAAGCCGTGACGTTTATCTTTGATGAAGTCTTTGGGGGGTTCCGAGGATCCCCGTGAAGTTTTTTTGGACGTACAGGATGGGGCCCCCAAGATAGCTAAGTTGGTTTATAAGTGGCTTAACAATGGTTTATGGTAGATATAACTATAGTTAATGATGATTAAAAATTGGTTTATAAACCAACTTATAACTGGGGGTGCCCATCTTGTAGCAAGGTCGCTATGACTTACCAAGGCACTTGATCATCCAATCTCCCGAATTGTCAGGGTTGAAACATGTTGAAACATCAATACAGTCAGTTAATGACATGGTGTTGCATGGATATGTAACATAAATGCAAAAGTTACGCGATTTAAATGTTCTGAAGCACCGAGGCATTTTTGCACATCTGCCTCTGGTTCACACTCCCCTTGTTTTCCGCTGCTCTTCAGTAGCCGCGCCTGAAGTTTCTTCAGTAGCCATCGACGATCCTCTCCAGGAAACCATGGCAGAGGCACACGGGAAAGGGGTTGGAAAGTGACAAAAACTGCTGGCAATTCATTCGTTGGAGCGTCCTGGGCTAAGCTTGGATATTTGATCCCCCAACAAACCAGATTGTCAAATTGTTTGTCTTATTTTATTATGTTCTGGCAATGATATTCCAAAAAAACAACTTTGTACAGGATGGGGCCCCCAAGATAGCTAAGTTGGTTTAGAAGTGGCTTAACAATGGTTTATGGTAGATATAACTATAGTTAATGATGATTAAAAATTGGTTTATAAACCAACTTATAACTGGGGGGGCCCATCCTGTAGAGTCTACTTGAATTTCCAAACCAAGATCATCTATGGCGACATTTTCATTGGTTGAATTTTCAAGAATCCTAAACTATGGGGCCGGCAGTGACCCATGGTCATTTCCCTTATCCTACTCTCATGGGAAACACTGTCGCAGTATGAGAAGTTTATTGCATTCTTGGTAGACACTGTCAAACACACCATAGGTTGGGCTGGTATCATCTATCATCCTAACTATGTGATCTCCGTAGTACCAAAACTCAACACACGGCAGATGGATGAAAGTAGGTGGCCAATTCTATACCAGCTACTCAGTTTTGAAACTACCTGATGATACTTGATGTCTAGTTCAATTTACTTCTAGCCAGAAATATTCGAGATACCATCGCTATAATTATAACTATAACTATAACATACTATAACTATATAACGATAACTCATTTTGGCGCAAAGTTGCGGGTGGCAAAATCACTCCATTGACTCCTATGAGCTGAGTACGTCAGGATGACTTTTCCACTTCTGGGTCCATTGGTACGCCATGAAAAGCACCTGGGGAATGCTTGTGTAATCCCACGATGTTCGGAAGTTCGGGTTTCAATTTTTTCTTGAGGTTTCTATTGGTTGTGAAGATTAAACACCATTTATTTTTTGCACTTTGATTGTCTTCTACATCTCTTCTTGGTTTGTTGTTCCCTGGCAGAAAGGGGCATGCAACCCATGAAATTGCCCGCAACTGTTGATATTTCAGAACAAATATCCAAGCGCATGTGTCGTAGCATTGTATACTCCTACATTTACCCTCTGGTTATTTAACATAGCCATGGAAAATGGCCCATTTATATATAGATGGTATATAGATGGTTTACCTATTAAAAATTGTGATTTTCCATGGCTATGTTAAATAACCAGAGGGTACATGCACAGCCCATTCACAACAAATCCATTCACAGCCTAAACACCAGGCTCTGCCCAGTCAAGAATAATGGATCATGTTGGCAGCTTACACCCCAGTTTAGTGATGTTTCCCTTTGTAAATTGGTACCACCCCAGTTGGTGAACTAGGGGTTTGTAAATCCTGGGTTGATATTAGTTATTGCTAAAATCACCTTTGGATATTTTGGTGGCTACCCTCTGGTAATCAAACGTGGCAATTGAAAATCCACAATTTATACAGTAGATGATTTTCCCAGCTACAAACCTCCATTTGGAGTGGATTTTCACACATGTGTCCTACTGTATATTTTCCTATGATTTTCCCATTGTTTAGTTATTATTCCCTATATTTTCCTATGATTTTCCGTATTGTCCTACATTTTCCTATGATTTTTCCAACGTCCCGCCATGTTAGAGTGTAAACACCATCCCCATCTGCTCATCCGGTATGGCCTGCATGCTTTGCAACTTCTTGATGTCGTTCAACACCCGCGCTTTTGTTTTGTCTCAGCACCGGCACCGGCTTATCATCTGGGATTAAAGTGGGATTTAATGGGCTTCAATGGGATTTAATGGGATTAATGATGGTATAGCCTCTGGTAAACTAACAGTTTGCTATTTTAGTTAAGGCCATAGAAATAGTTGATTTAGCCATTGCTAGCATGGTGATTTAAAGGCACAAGAAATGGCAGAAACACTGGATGAAACAACACTCATTGGATGAAGGGCATAGGAAAACCATGGTTTCAGCCCTGTACTTGATGGGCAAAGCCATGGTTTCCTGCAAATAATCATACCGTTGAACAATGGAACCTTAATATCAAAGAAGGGAGGTCCGAAATATACTAATTAGTGATGATGGCGTCAAAAATGAATAAAACACACTTCTTCCAATTGTAAACTTGTGTCATCCGGCACCAAACAATCCATTGTCCGAGATGCCCTATGAACTCACCACGAGTGCCACGAGGTACGTTGTCCTACTGAAACCATCTACGAGACAAGATGATAAATTCAAGAGGCAAAGTATACTCGAAGAATCTAGTAATGTGGTTCAAACAATAATAAACCACCCATTTGGGAATGGTTTATAGCATCTATTTATGGTGATTTGGGGGATGGTTTATTATTCTTTTAACCACATTACTGTCATAGCAAACATTGAACATGTTTTAGCTTTTCAATAATATGTCCTTCTGGGAAAAATAGACTCGGTTTGGCGTAGCGATAACATCATCACCTATTGGTTGTTGGGGTTCTACCCTCTATGAAGCCGAACAGAAGGGCATCCATGAAGCAGACTGACGCCAGTTAGATCCCATCCGAAGTTCGGGGAACATCCCGGCAGAGAATTTGGCGACTGTGTGGCGACCATTTCCTGAACTCTTTTTGGTCTGACAGTTTAACACTCTACAAAAGTAGATGATATACCCTCTGGTAAACTAACATAGCTATTGAAAATGGCCAGTTATAGTGGATTTTCCAATTAAAAATTGTGATTTTCAATAGTTATGTTAGTTTACCAGAGGGCACTTACCCTCTGGTGTCATCAAACGTGGCTAGCTGGAAGATTTCCTATCCATGGAAGTTCCTAGCTGGGAAAATAATCCGTCAATGGGGAGCTTTCCATTGTTACGTTTGACTGCCAAAAGGCATCTCCACTTGGTACAGGATGGGGCCCCCCAATTATAAGTTGGTTTATAAACCATGAAATAATCCCCATTAACTATAGTTACCATCTGGTTATTTAACATAGCCATGGAAAATCCCTCATAAATGGAGGTTTTAATAGGAAAATCCACTATAAATGGGCCATTTTCCATGGCTATGTTGAATAACCAGAGGGTATATCTACCAAAAACCATTGAATTCAGCCACTGAAAAAAAACAACTTCTTGGGAAACTCTGATGATAGCCCCTTGGCTTCCGCTCATATGGAGATCTAGAGCTCCTTAGTTCCCTGAGTTCACCCCCGGATACCCTCTGGTAAACATTCACAGTAAGCTATTGTTCAAATGGCCCAGTCGAAATGTCGTGGATTTACCCAGCTACATAGCATGGTGGATCTTTCCATATAAATCACCATTTCCCAATGGTTTTCCCATGCTTTTCCCATTAATGCTGGATCTTTCCATAGTGAACTGTGACTTTACCCTCTGGTAAATTAACATAACTATGGAAAATCACCATTTTCAATGGGAAAACTCACTATAAATGGCCATTTTCCATAGCTACGTTGACATAACCAGAGGGTACCAGGCCCGGTTTACCGCAGATTCCAGGCCGGGCAAGGCACCCGCCGCATCGCAAATCTCCGCCAAGCGCTCGCCATGAGGTCCCGTGAAGAACTGGGACCAGAGAACCAGCACCTGAGATCGTTGGTTTACATGGGTCATTAAATGTCCCCATTGAACATCACCCAACCATTAGGTATATGGTCTACTAGATGGCTACTTTTTTAGGTGATGTCCAATATTCCCAAAATGGGACAGTTACCAATCCCTGCATAGGGTCCTGATTTTCCCATTGTTGATTTCAATGATGTTCTTCCACAATGGGAATCTGGTTGGTGGTTGAACCAAGCCCTCTGAAAAATGATGGAGTGAAAGTCAGTTGGGATGATGAAATTCCCAATATATGGGAAAATAAAAAATGTTCCAAACCACCAACCAGTTGTTGATTTCAATGATTTTCTTCCACGGGAATCTTTAACCATTGCCGATCAGCCAGATACCCTGCAAAAAAATGACAAATTCTTTGCTGGTGAACGTGGATATTCCCATTGATACCAACAGACTAGTTAGGATTAGTTTGTACCCATCTAAGATTGACCTAGTAACCTACAGGATGGGGCCCCCCAGTTATAAGTTGGTTTATCAACCATGAAATAATCCCCATTAACCATAGTTATATCTACCATAAACCATAGAATTCAGCCACTTATAAACCAACTTAGCTATCTTGGGGCTATCTTGGGGGCTCCATCCTGTAGAAAAACATGCATTTGAAAACACAGGTTTTGCAGTGCTGTGCCGCTCAGGATCCGTCATCATTTGCTGATTGTTGCTGATTACTTTTGTTGTGCCAAAAAAGGATACAGAATGAAAGCATGTATTGCTACAACCATGGCAGCTGAGACTTGTATACCTTCAGGTGACTCTTCAGATTGTCAGGGACATAACATTTGGATGTTTACCAAGAACAATGGGAGATGAACCTGCAATTTTCGGAGATTTGAAACCAGAAAATCTATATAGATATCACCACCTGGTACTCCTCATATATTCATATGAGAACAAATTCATGGCATTTCATGGCACTCCCAACGGGTTGAGAGGATCAAGGCGCAAAGTCACCACTCTTAATGGGTGGGTTCGCGGAGTTGAGGTGGTCGTCTGTCCTGATATTCACCTGGTGGTTTGCAAGGCCGAAAACGGCTGTTAAGAATGATAAGGACAAGATATGACAACGGCTGAGTTTGAACAACATGGGGAGTGTGAACCAATCCGAGGATATATCATGATATATCATTGATATATTGATATAAGTTGCTGATCCCTATGAAATTGGTTATCATGTTTTTTTAAATCATAAATAAAGCAGGTAGGTGAATGACCCGCTACTAGCCTAAGTTAAAACACCGTACAAGTCTTATATTTGATACAGTAGTTAAACCCATTTAGGTTATAAACATGACCCATATTCTTAACCATCAACAAGGCTATTTTCCCACTGTTTTTTCCGGAACATCTGCAGGACCCTTTTTCATTCGACGAAAAAACCCACCTTTTTCATGGTGATATCAAGAATAATCCCACCCTTTTGAAAGGGCAAATCCCAGGTTGTGTAGTGTACCCTCCAGTAAACGTTAACAAAAAACATACAAAAAACAATGGAAAGATCCACCATGCGAAAAAATCTGGGTAAATCCACGATTTCGATTGGGCCATGGCTTCCAGTTGTAACAAACTGTTAGTCATGTTTACCAGAGGCAAACTATCCCATTTCTTCTAGGTCAATCTTACCATTTGGTTATTTAACATAGCCATGGAAAATCACCATGCTATTAATAGGTAAACCATCTATTTCTATGGGCCATCTATACCATGGCTATGTTAAATGACCAGAGGGTAACTATGGTAGATTATGGTACCATGGCTATGTTAATATCTATACCATAAACTATAGTGAAACCATTTATACCATGGCTATGTTAATATCTATAAATGGTTTCACTATAGTTTATGGTAGATATAACTAACTATAGTTAATGAGGTTTTTCAACCAACTTATCATTGGGCATCAATAACCAGAGGGTATATGATTTCATTATAGTTATAAGTACTATAAGTACTATATAAACCATAGTTCTTGGAGTTATACCATTAGACCTATATTATTTCATACCATATCCCATGAACTTATTACCAAAAAGTTAGTTATATCTACCATAAACCATTAACTATAGTTAGTTATATCTATATATGGAGCTATCTTTATATCTTATTACCTCCAAATAACTCCAGTACCTCCAAAGATGATATGGTATACCATTGATATTTAATATAAACCATAGTTATTGGTATAATAGTTATTTCATTATATATATATATCCCATGATATTTTCCCATACCTCCATGGTGAAATTTCTCCTTAAAGATGGCATCGCTGGGCATCGCTGCTCGCCTCCACGTTGGATTTCTTGAGGCCGGCCACCAATGGTCGAGCACGTTCCAAAGATGGCCCCGCGCAGAAGAGCCACACCTGGTTTTTATAGCATTGATGGTGAATGAACTGGTTATTGAAAATGGGATTTGCTAGTGATTAGTAGATTTATATACATATAATTATATATATAATTAATCACATATATATATATATGTATATATATATTATAAATCTGGATTATATCTATATATATATTATATCTAACAGTGGATCCTACGTCTCTGATACATGAGATTAGGGTCATAGGGATCCAACCCCGGCTTATCAGGGCTCAGAAAAAACCTGGAAGAACACCATCAGAAAACATTTTTAAAAAAAGTAGGACAGTAGGACATTGATAGCTAGCCAAACCTTGGACTTTTTTGATTTTTGGAGGGATTTGTGGATATACCCTCTAGTAAACATTGGGATATGAGATTAAAACTCATGGTGTCTCATCCATCGGGTATCTCAACAAAAATTGCATTACAATACTGGTTGGTGGTTGACCTACCCCTCTGAAAAATATGAAAGTCAGATTGGATCATCATCCCAACGATTGGGGAAAATAAAATTCATGTTCCAAACCACCAACCAGTATGGTATAATTTGGTAGAATTATCATATGCGTGTCTGCATTCCCATGTTGGAAAAATCACTGGCTGAAAATAAATAAAATAAATGTGATTCTTGGGGCACTTTCACAACTCAAGCCACAAGGCCCGGCCCCAAAACCCAAGGTTTTACCGTTGTTTGACGCCAAATACTGTGCTGGTTGGTCTCACAAGATAAAGTTGACACATGCCACGGAGATGACAGAGATATTCGATATTCATCTAGGTTTTCCAGATGTATTCTATTGTCTGTTGTGTGCAAAAACTTTGTCAAATACAAGGGGTAACTGCTAATAAACTGAAAATAAGTACGGGTGATTGAAATCCTGCACAGATATTCGGTATAAAATGTATAAAGAACAAGTTGGCGACAGAGATATGTGATCATAGTGCCAATAAACACTACTGTTGTCGGAAGTTTGACTTCCAAACTTCCTTCGACGAGAAGTATGAGTCCCAGCCTCAGGGACCTGCAAAATTAGGGGAAACCACAGCCAACGACCCATGGTTTCTCATCATTTTCCGATCTGCCACATCTTTAGACTCACTAATATAGTTCATTGGTAAATCCATTTACCCTCTGGTAATGACTAACAGTTTGCGACATTGAAAATGACCCAGTCGAAATAGTGGATTTTCCATTTTTTTTCGCATGGTGGATCTCTTTCCATAGTTTTTTGTATGGTTACCAGAGGGTAAAAAACACACCATATCCTAACTAATCTCAATGATATCTCCCAATCACCCTCTGTCAAACAGCGTAGGCTGGAGGTAGAACCCCCATGGCTCACAAGGATGACCGGACCATCACCATCCCTATTGGGCCACTCCCCAAGCATTCCTATCTTTGGTCCATGTACTCAAAACCTGGGATGTAAATCCTTAGTTCAGTGAACATTTCAATTAATGTGGTTAAAACAATGTCATGTTTACCACCCATGACTGGGAATGGTTGAAATCCCACCCATTTATGGTGATTTGGGGGATGGTTTATTATTGTTTTAACCACATTATTTCAGCTATTTGCCAAAAATATTTCAGATATTCCCAATCATAAATTATAACCATCATATCCAACAAGCAGCTATATTTCCTCATTCTGTACCGGCCACAAAGAACACCAATTTTCATCCATACTCCCATAACATCTCATTCAATCGCCATAATATCACCATTTTTGAGGATTAATTAATGGACATTCATCAACTGTCCTAAAAGAACTTTTCTCATCACCATAAGCATATCAATACAACATCATATAACCATGTTCAAACAAAATAAAAACCACAATTAATCTATCCCCCAAAAAATATCCACCTTTCCAAAATATCCACCTTTCGCGCTTTTTTTTTTAATCGTCACATCTCGACGAGCTGCTGGTGACATGTTTTGCTCGGACTTCTTTTGTGGTTGTTGCGCCGAGCTAATCGCCTGAGTGCTGGAGCTGCTGGGTCCCTGGATCCGGATGACCAACTGCTGGATCCGGGTGACCAACTATGGCGATTGGATGGGGGAGTTCATGGTGATGCAATGCCGGATTTCATACCCTCTGGTAAACGTTTACATAACTATGGAAAATCACAATGCTATTAATGGGAAACTCACTATTTCTATGGCCATTTTCAATAGCTATCTTAAATTACCAGAGGGTAGTGATGTTGTATGATTTTCTGGGATTTAATTGCTGGTTGGTGGTATAGTATACCTACCCCTCTGAAAAATGATGGAGTGAGTTCGTCAGTTGGGATAAAATGACATTCCCAATATGATGGGAAAGTCATAAAATTCCATGGTTCCAAACCACCAACCAGTATATTATCCAATGAGTTTATCCCCTATATCCAATGGGTTTATCCCCTATATTAATCCCTATTATACCATGGGGTGAAACCACCAACCAGTTGCGGGATTTTCGCTTGGGATTTTTTATGGATATTTGAGCACCATCCCCCCGAAAAGTGGATCTGTTTCACCTGCCGGCAGGCTTAGATCGCTCTGCATCCGTCAAGGATGGAATACAATAGAAATGCGACCGTTTTTGTACCCCAGGTCCTTAGCTAAGTTGGTGAGTATAACTGCATGGGTTAACATAGGTTAACTATATTTACTGTAACTATGGTTTATGCTAGATATGCTAGATAGAACTGTACTTAATGGTCTTTTTTCCTAAGTCATGCGGGTACCCCCAAATCATCCAAGTCATTAGACCATGACTCTGGGTAAATTATAATAATTCACTAACCTGAAATAAGGCAATTTTGGGATAATTCCTCTTACCAACCATGATTCCAGTGAGGTCGCAGTGAGGTCGTTATAATTTACCCAGATGACTTAGTATTGAAACAGCAATGGTGACTTGGGGATCCACCATTTTAAGAAACTCCTATTTGGGCACTGTATGTAATGCTCGTGCAACGCAGCAGACAAAAATGTTGGAAGATTGACTGTAGAAAACTCCTTGGCTACAAATAGCTGGTTGGTGGTGACTTAACCATCTTGAAAAATATGAAAGTCAATGGGAAGGATTATCCCATATATTATGGAAAAATTGGAAAATAAAAAATGTTTGAAACCATCAACCAGAATAGGAACGGCTACCGTGGATGCAATCACAAATCATCGCTGGTGCTCTGAGTATTCTGGGATTATTAGGGATTGATAGGACAGGATTGACAGGGACACATCCTCAAGTTCTCCCAACTGATCCAACTGCTTATCATCCAAGACATGCTTTAAAAAACAAAGAGAAAATGACATCTAAATATACACAAACTAGTCATGATTCGAGGCAATATGGACCTTCAATTGATTCAAGTATCATCCTTATCATCCGTAGGCCCCAGCGCCCACAAAAAAAACCACTCTTTTAGAACGAGCGGCAGTTCGTGTGCGAAAGGCAGGGCTGAACTCATCTTGCCTTGCAGACGCAGACTAGGGGATCCCACAAAGTGCCGTTTTCATCATTTCGACCCTCCGGTTGCCCTGGTGTCATCAAACATAACAATAGAAATCCCCGCAAGAAAATGTCGGTTACCCTCTGGTAAACGTTTACATAACTATGGAAAATCACAATGCTATTAATGGGAAAACTCACTATTTCAATGGCAATGTTCAATAGCAAACTGTTAGTTTACCAGAGGGTATACCGTCATATATCCTAATAAATCCAATTAAATCCCATTAAATCCCATTAAATCAATAGCTAAGTTAGTTTACCAGAGGGTAAATCATGGTTGATAGCTGGGAAAAAAATGTGAAAAAAACTATGGCTGATGGCTCCTAAGCCAACTGATGACACATGAGGAGCCGATCAGGAGCGTTGTTGAAGCCATCCAGTCATTGGATGGGCACGGGAAAATTGACTGGAAACCCCCAGATTTAAATGGTATACCCTCTGGTAATGACTTATGGGATTTAATGGTGTTTTAATGGTGTTTTAATGGGATATATGATGGGATTAAGCCTCTGGTAATGACTTTTTTTCAGTTTGCGAACTGGAAAATGGCCATTGATAGTTGATTTACCCATTAAAAAATGGTGCTTTTCCAGTTCGCAAACTGTTAGTTTACCAGAGGGTAATGGTTAAAAAAAACCATGGGTTTCCGGTGTCGATTTTCCCAAAACCAATCCAATGATCCAGTGGTTTCAAAGGGTGAATGAACGAAAAACCAGCCACTCATTCATGTGGTAAAGCCACTCATAAGCCTTCACAAATAGAGGTTATGGTATAGCGGCTAGGGATAATATACCATCTGGTTATTTAACATAGCTATGGAAAATCCATTGTAAATGGAGGTTTCTAGCTGGGAAAATCATCTGTAAATGGGTCATTGTCCATAGCTATGTTAAATAACCAGAGGGTATATATATAATGGTGATCTAATGGGATTTAATGGTGTTTAATGGGATTTAATGGTGTTTAATGGGATATATGATGCGATTAAGCCTCTGGTAATGGTGGGGTATATAAAATGATCCCAAATCGTTGGACAAAAAAATGGGATTGATTGGGATGGTGGTCTAGTGGGTAAACACCACAGCATCAACATCCTAAAAGGATCAGAAAACACCATGAAAATTTTTGACCATCCCATTCATCCAAATAAAAAAAACCATCCTCAATCAACACGAATTTATAATCCAATAAAACAGGATATCTAATGGATATCATAGGATCTATACCATTCTATAACCAGTTTTTTTGAAAATTGGGGCCTTGTCTTCCACTTAAAACACCAGCAAAAGGCGCCTGCACTTCACATCGTCTCCCGTAGCACTCAGGCGTCGTTCGAAGCGCACATTCTTCGGGTCATCTGCGGCCAACATGACCTGGCTGAAGGCGTCAAGCTGTGGGACCTGGGGAGACCCGAAGACAAGGCTGATTTAAGGGGCTTACAATAATGGTTAGTGATGGTTGGTGGTTCATCTAGTTCTAAAACCAGAAAACCATGTTAATCTAGTTCATCTATGGCTGAGGCTTCACAATGGTGGTGAATTATGCTTTTTATTTTCGGTTGTGTACCCTATGGTACTATGGGATGGTAGAAATTTCATGGAAAACCTCCGAAGATCACATGGATGATGCTACTGGGCTACCGCCATTGATGGAAACCCCCATTGGGCCTATGGGGATGGGTTCCTGAAGGGGATGCCAATTCGCCTTAGTGGCTTAGCCTTGCGATATGGCTTAATCTATGTCTGAAAAGAGGGTAGCCTCAAATGCAATGGTTTACAAAATCCTCTTTTCTATTGAATTGGCCTTGATTTTTTGGACAAACCCGTATATCTCAGTTGGATCTGAATGATTGCTCCGGTAAGTCCCAATAAAAATGTTGCCTAAATCCCTGATTGTCCAGCACATATTTCCATACATGGGTCTATCTCAAAATCAGGTACATCCCCGAAACGACCAATTTCATTGAGAAAAGGCATGGTCAATACATTTTTGCTGCGTTCTTGCCACATATTTCAATGGATACCCAGAGTTCTACATAGTGGTGCCCTCTCTTGATAGCTAAATTGCTATTCCCTTAACTAAAGTTAACTAAGTTAACTCGGAATTTACGGTAGATCATCATAGATCTTTACTAGTTGGTGGTTTCAACCCCTCTGAAAAATGATGGAGTTCGTCAGTTGGGATAAAATGACATTCCCAATATGATGGGAAAGTCATTTCTAATTCCATGGTTCCAGTCACCACCAATCAGATCATAGATCTTTAAATTTAGATCTGTTTAACCGTTTAACCAACGGTAAATTTCTACACCTGGGAAGGTGCTATAACTTTTCACAAACGGTTGCGCCTTCAGGCTGCGCCATGGGCTGAGTTCTCGGGAGTCACGAGATGACCTGTGCTGAATGTTTTTTTTTTTAAAGAGATTCGTGGAGATTTACAACCTCAATGGCAACCGGAAGTAACAATGATAGGCCATATTAACAATAATACTGGTCATAATAAATATTAAATATGGCCATATTGTTAATAATGGTTATAAATCACCATAAACAGTTTACCATATTGACATGAGGTTTTTTATTGACTATCTTAACTATCTGGAAAGGTGAATCCCTTAATTAAACCACTATTACTTACTGGTGCTAAACGTAGGGAATGGATGGGTTGCTGGGGGTTGCTGGGATGATTATTGATAGTCAGCCAGTGGATCATTCCCGAAAATTCCATGCGTTTAGCACCAGTAAGACAATGGTAACTATTCCCGTTTATATAGGCTATAGTAACCAATATTCATGTTTTATTGTTTGAAAAATGGAGTTCTCATGGCAACCTTATTGAGTAACTATTGGTAACTATTTGATTGGTAACTACTGGTAACAAAGAAAACAACTCATTGGCAACTATTGGAAACTATCTGAGTCATTGAGGAGATTTATAACCTCAATGGCAACTATTGGCAACAATAAAACGCTGTAAAACTATTGTTAGGATATTGGTAAAGTATTGTCAGTTGATAAGATATTATACCCTCTGGTAAACTAACTATTCATTAAGATTTATATAGCCTATAAATCTACGGTTTCATTTAATGCTGATTGAATCTAGGAAAATGGTAACCTAATGACTATTTCACATGGAGTTTCATTTTGACTTCTATAAAACTATGGTTATTTATGGTTATCTATGGTTACAATGAAACCAACTACAATAGTTCCCAACCTACAAATCTATGGTTTCATTATGGTTGGGAACTATTATTTGTAAATGACTATGGTAACTATGACCCATATATTTACAGTGTTTTATAATTTCCACATTTATGACCTATGATTGGGAACTATTGGGATTCCTATAAAACACTGTTAAAATAACGGGGTTCTAGGCGGTTATAGAGGGATTTTTTCTGCCCATCTACCAACCGGTGCAGGACTTCGCAAACATCCACAGTATAGTGTTGAGTGACAACATGACCCAACATGATTAACAACTCCAGCAACAGAGCCGTGAATCTGTTCATATGATATACGATATTTGTATATATATATAGCTATATCTAATAGTGGATTGTACATCTATGATACAAAATCATAGATCTACTTGTGGTATTTTAATGGGTATATTCCCAAATCATCCAAGTCATGGATGACCATGACTTAGTATTGAAACCTATGGTTTTGGTGGTGCCCCATTTTAGGAACTCCCTATAAACATATTGATCATCCGAAAATGGCGATTGTTCACTCCGAAAAATGAAAATTTTACCACAGCAACCATGATAAAATCATGGGGCTGCAGTTAATCATAATGTATGGGCCATAACATGGCTTCCAGTGAGTTCTAGACTGAGATAGAGATATAGATAGAGAAATGGATAGAGAAACAGAGATAGAGAGATGGACTGAGATAGAGATATAGATAGAGACATGGATAGAGAAACAGAGATAGAGAGATGGACTGAGAT
>Ga0126342_10010438_pt1 | contig 16612 bp, 10 predicted proteins | sample Cyp1metagenome_FD_92528 | JGI IMG/M metagenome (GOLD analysis project Ga0126342, IMG submission 92528) | Coral microbial communities from Lord Howe Island, Old Settlement Bay, Australia - Cyphastrea 1 metagenome | ecosystem: Host-associated > Invertebrates > Cnidaria > Coral ... | reverse complement strand
TCAAGCACCTTTCAGTCCATCAGTGGCTTCGCTCTGCCATCCCTGATTCACAACAACCAACCTCTCCTATAGGTTTCCTATTTTTGAAACTTCCGCCACCGCCTTGTGCGGTACTACTGTTATCATATGCAGGTTTGGAGCGAAGGATATCAAAGCCACTTCCATTGAGTGCTTCCCAGGGTTGGCAACTTTGGCCCATGGCGTATTTGGAACGGGACCAAATCTCAAACCCCAGCTGGGGCAGGACTGCAGCGACGAGGATTGCATTGATCTTAGACTCTTTCAGGCTGTGAGGCCGCAGCATGTCTGGTTGTGGATGATGGGAGACCGGACTACTAGCGAGAGGACATGTCATGGGAAACAAGACACATGTCTTTCTTGAGGTGTTGGCTACCAGCCTCAACCTGAGGTGCCGCCCGATTGCTTTGAACGTTGGGTCATACTAATAGCGGGTTACTTCGTCCCCTCAATGTTCTGTCAATACTGGCTGGCGGAAGCATTTTGGCGGGGTCGCATCGAATTTCTGAGTGGCTCAACACCAGAAGCCCTGTGAATCATGAAAATGCAGCCATGCGACACAAGATTCTGGCATGATTATGGGGTAAGTTCCAAGAACCTGCGCGTTTGTTTGGGTAAGCAAAATAGGCGGTTTTCCTGTTTGGGTCCATGTGCCTTCCCCTTTCCTTCGATTCGCCCCACAGCATGGCTTTGCATTGCAAACTGGCTTCGAATTGTGATCATATCTTCATGGATCCTACTTTCCGGCATTTAAACATTCAATTAATTACAGTACCCCACTTTCAATTCAGGTCCAGAATGCAAACAGGAACTTGGCGCATTCGGTTTGCATTTGCTTACTATGCTCAGATGACTTCCACATTCTCATGCACTGTCCAAAGGGGATCAAAGGGGCTCATCAAATAAAGATATTCAGCCAGTTGCCAAGAATGACATGTTTTTCTTCGCAAATCAAGAGGTCTGGGCTTCGGCGATCTTGGCTCTGGCAGGGTCGTGGCACGGGCCCGCGGCCATCGATTAAGGCCCCATGGCGGGGCTGCTGGAAGATGATGGTGTTCTCAGCCCCTTCATGGCCATCATTGCGGTTGCTGGATTTGTCTAACGGGGTTGAGTTTGTGACCGACTGGGGCAGTTGGCGGTGATGATGTGAGCATTCTTGGGTAGCATGCCCATTTTTTGTTTATTGCGCTCTGGTTTTATGTCAAGCCTGGATGAATAAGCCTCTATATACGCGTGTATGATTTTGTTTGATTCGGGCCTTCCACTTTAAAGATCTTCAAATACTCTCTACACAACTGTTAGATACTTTCAAACTACTTTAAGGGATATTCTTGGGGCTACATCGTACCAGTGCGAACCCCATAACCAGTGAGGTTCTGAAGGGCATCGTTGGACTCTGCGCATTCGCTTTGCCAGCGGCTCTGGCCAAGACCAATCTAGTCCTGGGCATCATCCTGCTCGTTCCCTGGCGTTACTATGGCTATCCTGGGCCCAACTGCCAAGATGGGTTGTTCCAAAAATGGCGGATATGGCGGGTACCCCAAGTTGTGACAATCAAATACTCAACGGGAACGATGATAAAACATGGGATTTGGGGGTGCCCTATTTTCGGACGTACCTGCAATATACTGTTTATCTGACCTGGATTCAGGATACGATCGTATAAACAACTTGCAAGATGGACGCTCGGTGAATCCATAAATAAAGGGATCAACGATGCGCGGCAAGCCATTGCCACTGCTTTTGAGCACCAGCTGCTGCTTTATTGAAATACTGATTGCCTTTCTTCCGTGCATGGCGTGATGAGCCGGAGTTGCAACTGGCTTTGAGGTGATTCTGTGGTCATTGTTCTGAATTGGAAAAATGTTGGGCTTCACTCTAGGCCCAGCGGACTGATTCTGATGGATGACATGTTTCGTCTTGGCCATGTTTGGTGGTACCCAACTCTAACCCATCCCCAGTGATCGTGTCTCATCCCATCCCTAGGTGGTCGTTGCTGTGGCCGAAGGTCTTGGGACCTATCGCCTGGCTGAGTGCAGCATGAAACTGGAACGATCAGGAAAGCAGGCCGCTTCAGACGGGGAATTTGGCAGAGAATTCTCGGAAATCAATGGATGTTTTTCAGGGTATAACATGCTATAACCAGTAAGAACGGTGATGTTCACAGAAATATCATGAGAAACTTGTGTAAGCATGTTTTTTGGGGCAGATAACCAGATGTGGTTCAAAAAAAGCTATAGAGCATGATAGAACTATGCCAAGCAGTACAGTAATCATGAGGAGTTGAGTGTTTTGCTAGTGTAGGTTTGAATAAATCTCACACTGGAGAGACATCGTTCAACCCAGGCCATCCCCACGTGGCCATCACTGGAGGGGCCTAGGGTCTAGAGACTTTGACCGCAATTTTGTGTATACAAAAACACAAATTGATGTACTGGAATCCTATTGATGCTGATATAAATTTAATATATTTTGATACTTCCCATTCCCATTCATATCATTTCATATCCATTGTGAATCATTCGATCAGGTTTTCTAACCTCCAGCCATCCTGTTTAAGCGAGTTTCGTGGGGCCCAGCGACTGCCAGGTGGATTCAGCGCAGGGGTTGGGGCCACTAGGACGAGTCAGTCTGGAAGTTTTTGGACTCAGAAATTTGGCAGCAAGGAAAAGTTGTTTGATATCTGATATCTTTGTTTGTTTTGGTTGCAGAGACGGTAACAGGTGGGGGGGAAATAAACAGTAGTACCAGCCCCTAGTTGCATCGATCGCTTTTTTTGTTGTTTGCCTCAGTGATTAGCCATATGACTCCATGGCAAGTGTGGGAATGTATCATCATTGGCGAGATGGGGTGGTTGAATGAAGTGAAGAAGCAAGGATTTGAGAAATGACTAGGTGCCCACTGTTTTGCAAAGAACAGTTGTCTTGTATATGGTTCAGCCTGGTTCAGCCTTCTCAGGCGGTTATCGTCTCTGCTTCATCAACGTAATGCTTGCGCAGTTTGGACTTTCTTGCGCCTACACGCGAACGGTGGCCAACACCCTGCAGCAGATTTGGGACATTCCCAGCCAGGAGCTGTACGTGTTGCTTGGTGTCCTTCTATGTCTCCAGAACCTTGGGCCCAACTGAACCAAGGGCTGTCCCATTTTTTCAAGGCCGCCAGGGTTGGTTGTTGTTGGTGGGACCTTAGAAACGCAAATGAAGCTACTTCGTGCATTTCTCGCTTTTTTTGGACGTCGCTGCGTGAATGGAGCATAGCCAGCAGAAGGTGCTGTAAGGCCTCCAAACTCTTTGAGATGGTACCGGTGACAAGTGACAAGTGACATGCAAATTGATTAATGGCCTGCAGCTCCCAATGGTATTAGGCTTCAAATATTGGGACACCTCTAAGGCCTTCTGCTACGCGTAGCTGCGCTCTGAATACAAAGTACAACTGGGCCATTTGTTTGGGTCTAAGAACGAAAAGACAAAATTGACCAGCGGCCAAAAGCACATTTACGGATGTTTACTTTATCGGGTGACTTGATTGCTGTTTGCAACCTCATACTGCGGACAGTTGCAACCCTACCACACAATGAGCTCAAGGTATTTCCATCAAGCCTTAGTCACTGCTCATTTGCTCATCTCATCAAGATTGGGCCAGAACTCCGACAGACATCCATAGGCTCGCAACATCCATTCAACTTAGGAGCAGCATTGAAAAGATGAGGGGCGTGGCCTTGCTTTCCATGGTGGCATTGGGCGCTTTCCTTTGCATCGTTCTATGTGTGCTGCGCTTTGGCCTTCAGCGAATTGAAGCAGGCCACGTGGAGCAGCTGTCCTGGGGAAAAGCCATGGAATGAGACCTGTGAGCTAGTGGCATTGGTTCGTTCTCAGTGTATGCAGGTGTTTACGCACCTACTCACCTACTTTGATTCATGGGGTTCATGTACATAGATGGATGGCAGATAGAAGCACAAACATCTGGATAGACCCAACCATGAACCAGTTCTTTTGCTCTACATTGACATGCAAAGTAGTCCGCGGTGATTTCCTCATATGCTGTCCCAGAGGTTAATGAGTCGAATCCCAAACCACCCGTAAATTTATCGGATCCGACCATGCACATCGAAGGCATGCACATGTAGTAGAGCAAAAGGCTCATGGTGTGGTAAGACGGTGTTGTTTTTTTCACAGCCAGCATTCGAACCCCAATCTATGGTAATCTGGTGTACGGAATAATCATGAATCATCATTGGGATAGACAGGTTGACACATGTTGATACATCGTATTGTCGTATACTCCCATCCTCACCTGCGAGGTGATGCGGTCTTTGAAGACGTGTGGCTTCCAATACATTGGTGGGGTGCCCTCATCACCGGTTGCTCTCGGCATTTCCTTGGTGCATGTCTGGCATGTCCTTGGTGCCCAGGTACTGGCGCTTGTATCGGCCCAGCCATATCAGCCTTTGAAGGACCCGAAAAATCAATCGATGATGATCGGTTTTGTATGTTTGTTTAATGTTTTTTGGGTCATTTTTTGTCCATTTCCTTGGTCATGCGACCTTTCTGGAATACTTTCCCATGCAACTACTTCATTGAATATCTGTCCGTTCCAGGGATGTCAGGTGGATTTGATCGGAAGCAGTTCCCACAGAGACTTGCTCTCCAGCGCAGAGGAGTTGTGGTGTCGCAGCATGTCTTCACTCAGATGAAGGTGGATGATCCCAAACCATTTGGTGCTGTGACTTGGCAGCAAGCTGAACCTACCAAGCGAGCACATGAAATGGATGCTACCGCAATTCTAGGTAATTCTGTGCCCAAGGGCAGCAACTGAAACACCATCAGCAGTAGAAAAACTGATGTGAGATTGTGAGGGCCGCATTTTCGTGTCAAGCTTCAGTACGACTGGCACTGGGAAGCACCCGCTCTCTTGTGGCAACTAGGGAGCTTTGGTTGAATGTAAATAATGTAAATTAATGTAACGGGTCAGTTGTGATCGAGCACTATCCTTGCAATTGCATTTCTTTGGGTTCAAACTTTCCACGTGGCATCCACACGTCAATATCTCCTCCGCTGATTCTCTGACACAAAAAGACAAATTCTGCGACATTCAGGTCATCATCATTAGCCACGTCATATCCTTGGCGCTTTTTGTGTTCATCGGTGTCTTTGGCCTTGGAACCTATGGCCAAGATGTGGAGGTGGGAAACCAGAAGTTTGGTATGATGAGTCTGCTTGTAGAAAGTGATGTTCGACCCCTCAACTTCAAGCTGGAGTTTTTGGAAAATGTCGGAAAGTGTTGGAAAATGTTGGGAATGCATTTCTACTCATTCCTGAATTCTCACTAGTGTTTGGGATGGCTGGCTCGGCAAAGAAAAATAGAAACCAAAAACATGTGCGGCTACTTGCTTTGAGCGCTGCACTGGAGGTAATGATCTTTGACAATTTGCCCCACCATGCGATAGAGGTGAAGCTATGCAAGCGCCTTGAAGAGTCTTGTGAACCAGTTTCGCTCACGGAATATGTTGCTGCTATCATTTTGTGTGTCGAAGCCATCCCAAATCGCCAAGGGTAAGGAGGCAAAAAATGGAGATGAGAATGAAATTGGGCGATATAATGACAAATTGTACGAAACTACAGAGTCGGCAAGTCTCCTGTATAGCCAGCTGACTACCGAAAAAAGAAACACTGATTGAATGGTTGCTATCCTTGTTCCACCACATGCATGCAGTGGTTGTCAGAAGACAGGTCTTCAGATCACAGGTGAAACGGTTCAACCCCGAATGTTTTGCCGGGAAATGTTGCAATGGGAAATGTTGCCGGCACCTAGGTATACCATGATCCTGGTCGTGGGTATCAGCTTTCAATTACAGATGTTCCCATTGTTCAGACGCTTGGACCGGCTATGGCTATGGCCTATGGGCGGCTTTGTGCCTGTGTACTGTAATTGTTGCAGGAGGTTTTAGTTGGACACATTGTCAAGTTCAAGATAGAAAGCTCAAGCTCCTTCTCTTGACTTGAACCCCAGCCCAATTTTGATCAATCTTGGTCGATGTTTCAATTACATTCAATTACCAGTTTTACTTTGGCGCATGGGAACCTACTACTAGAACATCCTGAAACCTTCACTCTCCAGCTAACAATCTGAGCTGCTCAACAAGTAAGAAAGGCATTTCCGATTCCTTGGCACGGCGCATCTTCAACACGAAGGAAGCCGAGGGTGAGAATGCTGGAGAAGAGCTGACACAGGAGTTTGCGACCTGGCATTGTGGAAAATAGAAAATTGGTTGTGCTTCGTATCAGACCATCCACTTTGGGCAAAATTTCGACGCAGCACATGACATACCCACATTTATAAATCAGATTGAGTCATTCCTTCAGAGCACAGCTCATGGTAAAGCCCGTACTGTAGCATCGCCGTGTCCGACTGGGTGGCCCATGCTTTGCAGGTGAACGCAGATGCATCAGATCAAAACGATGAGCTTCCTGGCATAACTAGTTCTTTTCGATGCCTGGCATACGAACGGACTTTCTTGTTGCTCTGCAATTTCAGAGGGTTAAAATGGTTCAAACATATAAATCAGACCGTCAATAGCCAAGAATTATTCAGAAGTAGTGATGAGTGAAGCCAGGTGTCAAACTCCAACTCAGCACCCTCCTGATTCGAGTGACCCAGGTTGTCGCCGCTGTCACCGATAAAGTTGACAGTGTCGACAGCGTCGACAGGGCTCAGCCGGAAGGCATCGACCAGTGCTTCCAGCGGCTGGTCAGCTGCTGACTATGTTTTGATGCTGCTACTGCGCTGGGGTTTGGTATTGATCTCCTTGATATTGGGCCCTGACCTCAGACATGGAAGGGTAGCACATGGCAGCATCATGTTCAGGTTGACTCTTGATACAATGCAAACAGTGCAAGAATCAACAACAGGGAGAGGAAAGCCAGATAGATGTCGGTTCATGGTTTGGATATGTTTGGGTTGCGTTTCCTCATGCATTCGTGTTTGGAATGGTTGATTGTCCGGTTCGTGACATTTTGGGATGCTCACTCAAGCAGGAATGTCATACCAAGTGAAAACCAGATGTATTTAATTTGATATTAGTCTTTTAACTTTGAACTGGGTTTGAGTTTGATTTATTTGGCATTGTTTTGGAATGGTTTGGATATATCAAGTCATGGTGTTCGGTGACAATTCCGAAGCTGTTGGAGACTGTTAGAGAACAAGGGCGGTGTGAAGTAAATCTGGCAGCTCAACATGCAAAAGGGTTCCAAAGATGAAACAGACCGGTGGCAACTAAATGTGAGCACAGTCCAATAGTCCAGGGTGACCGTATGAAAAGCATTAAAGGGGCGTGGTGATGGTGGTGATGAGGAAGATCATTATCAGGTCATAAGGAGGGTGAGGACATGGTGGTGCTGATGTTGAGATCATTTTGCTTAATCTTCAATTGAATGAAAATAAGAATGAATAACATGTACTCAGCCCGTCAGCATGCTCGAGATATGTCAAGGTGATACAGTATCTAAAATCCTCAAATGTTTTGGAACTTGCAACTTAGGCGCCATGATCTCGTCCCTGTCAGTCTTAAAACTGGTTGGTGGGGTGTTCTTTGCCTACTGCTCCATGATTTTACCTGGTGGTGCCCACTTGCGCCTCAACTGGAGTGAACTTGGCTTTTTTGAGCCTTGGCAGTTTTTGCAATATGGTGAACCCAAAAATAAAGCTCCAACTTCGGATGGTTTATACCACCCATGGGAACGGTTTATTTATTGGGCTTGCCACATTATATAGTGTGATGTTTGTTATCATTTGAGTCTTCACTGTGACTTGGGACCTAAGCGCGCCCAGCATGACTGAGGAATTCACCTCAGATATTTTCCTGATCGGTTTAGGTCTAGTGGCAGTGATTCTATCTATCATCAGCTGACAGGGCTGGGCCCGCTCGGGCAATTTGTGCTGCTCACACAGTTCGAAGCAGGATCCCCCTTCTGGCACAATTGATGATTGAAGGCTTTCGACGCATTGCAGGGAGCATCAAACCATGTGAATGGTTACCACCAAAGAGGGCTTGGGTCCGAGCATTCTGTATTTGAATTATTTTTTCTCCACAGGATCCGTAGGAAGCTGAATCTTAAGATTCAAACGAAGAAAGTGTGTACGTTCACCAGCCTACAGAATCAACTGACAAGTCATATGGAGTTTGTGATAGTACTATTGAATTCTGATTGTTCTATTTGTGTTTGTGATCGGAGCAAGTCAAGTTCTTTGAAAGGAGGCCAACCCAGAAATGTGACAGGAGTTGGAATTCTCGACATGTACAGAGCGAGATTATATGGTTGCTTCTTAGCAATTCATATAGACCACCTACACCAGCAGATGGTGTAGTTGGACTTTGGATGTCCTGATCTATGCGAAGAAAATTGGTGGGAATTCTGCGGTAGATGGACATCACAGATCCAGCTATGTTTCTGGCAACCACGGCTGTCTTTGGCCCAAAGGGCCAGGGAACCATGGTACAAACTGTTTTCCAGTACAGGAAGTCTCCTGGTATGATGATGGTGATGATGAGTGAGGAAGGTTGTTTCCGCACAGGTTATCAAAAGAATAGGCTCAAGCGAGAGAGAGAAAGAGAAGGAGAGAGGGTTAAGACAGCATTAGACAACTAGACTTGACTAATTATACATTATCCTTTTGTAGTCTAATCAATTCTTGAGATGAAGAGAGGCTCCAGCAGCATGGGACGCAGACAGAATACTGAAGTTGTCAACCAACCTATATAATCCTATATACATATAAACGGATCTGTTTGCTTGCTAACGGTACAATGCAAAACTCTACGCAGAGACAGCGGGAGAGGGTGTACATATGTATGTGTGTATATATATATATAATTATATATATATAATGATATATATATATATAATTATATATATATAATGATATATATATAATTATATATATATAATTTTATATATATATAATTTTATATATATAATTATTTATATAATTATATACTTGTACAGATGCAAATATGTGCTGCTTTGGGGCTTGGCTTCTTCTAGTGCTGGTGATAGAGACACAGTTTTGATTGTGAAGCTTGAAACAACCTTTCACCTCAGGTGATCAGATGGTCAGATGGTCAGATGGCACCTTTGTCTGCGCAACTCGTAACTAGATGCCTCCACAAAATGGTGGCCAGACTGCAGATTGTGGCAGAACCCCTCGTTGCAATCACAGTGTCGATTATGTTGGCTACATATTTCACATATTTGAGGTGTTTTGTTGTTCAATCAATCCTTCACAAGTTGCCTCTACCACATACTTCATACATGTTCAAGCTGTTATCCTGTGAGCTTTCTTGCAAGAACATGCAGGAATTCTGTGCAGGGGTTTTGCCAGAGTCAGGTCCAAGGCATGTTGTTGGCATTATTTGCGTCAGGCAACCTGACGTTTTTGTTTTCATGCACGCACAATACACAGTTGTCGAGAAAGTGTTCAAGAAGCATTTTGTTCGGGTAATCCCAAGGGGTCAAGGTGAAACTGCCTGCCAGAAGGGTATATGGGTGCGTGTCTGTGCATGTATTATATCATATGTCTTTAATTGGAATACATGTGCACGTGTAAATATATAACAGGAATGGCATTGTGTACCTCAGTTTGTCATTGGACGTCATCGGCATCAGTCTAGGCTAGCGTGCTGTTCGCGGCCCACACGGAACCATGTTCTGAGAAAACAAAGCCAGGATGGATCATTTGTTTCAGCCTTTCTACCATGAGGACCAGTAATTAGTGGACACTCAGACATCCCAAGGCTATTTTCCAGTTCCCCTCGTGACAAAGCCAGCTGCCAATGGCTGCCACACCCTGTCCTGCCCATGCCGAACCAGAAGTCCTGGCAAGGCCGACGTAGTTCCCAAGGAGCCCGAAAGTGAGAAAGTCCAGGTGGGGATGCACATTTCTCCCACTCTCCAGTGACCTATGCAACTTCTCCTGCTCCAGCAGTGGCACCCTGAATTCATAAGTTTGCCTTGCTCCATCATAGCCAACTTCTCATGTCGAGGTTGATGAGGTTGATGTCGGGGGCAAATCAGAAGCATCATTTTCTTGGCGGTCTGTCTCCTTTTCCCATGGTGGGGATGCCAGGAAACGGACCCGCAGCGTCACTCACAGCGACTACCATGTTTGCAGTGTCAGCCTTACCACGGCGTGAATCGGGTGGAAAGAGACCCCTGGAGTTTATCCGTCATTTTGTGCCTTGACCATAGGCTTACCCCTTGGTGATTTAGACATGGCAATGTAAAAGCAACAGCTTTAACTTTAAGCAATAAATAAACTTACCCACAAATTGGGATGCTTTCCATTGCCAGCTTTGATTTCAATGGATACCATAAATCATACATGGAACTAGCAACAGGTCTGCTTTGTGGGTCAATGATCGCTGACATGTACTAGGAAATGTGATCGCTTAACGCTGATGCTGGCATACACATGTGTGCAATAACTACTTGATATATTATAATATGTGCGTATGTATATATATATATGTGCGTGTGTGTGTGTATGGGCTCTGAGTGTGTGTGTGCGTGTTTGTGTGCGTACAGGTACTGCATATAGGTTTCCATATGCTATACTGGGAAAAAACATTGGCCCAACCTCCAAGGACAGGACCAGGCCAAAGGATCAAACCACAGCTGGGTGCCAAGGCTGGCGCTTGCTGCAGCTGTGGTGGGCATTGCTGCTGCAAGCATCCCCAGTTTAATATGTTGATTCTGGGCAGGGTGCGCAACGTCAGGTCCCTTGGATCTATTGAAGAGGATTTCTTACCCCACTGAGCCAAGTAGCTGCTTGATGAGACTGGGATGGAAGAAAGGTTGCACCCCCAAGGTTGCTTTGAACAAGTGCCGGAAAATGTTGATAGTATTTCTAGATTTTACCCATGTATAACCACATGTGAACTCCGTGCTCCGATTTATCCAATCAATACCTCAGTAGAGCCAGCACAAAGTATACAAGTCTGCAAACAACCAGAGAGCTACAGCACGTGCTCACCCATTGTTCCCTTCACGGGATCCTCATTAGACTGGCCTCCAATTGAGTGTGATTGAGTCTCTTTTGCATCTCCCAATTAGGTATGTGCCACAGCGGGCCATAATTGTGGAGGATATTCAGAAAAAAAAACCTTTGCAGCCTTGCGGTACATAGACTTTACAGATATCCCTCCGTGTTTGGGACCTGATTTTTTCCCTGATGAGGGCGTTGCAGCTCTGAAGCCACCGACTCAGTGCATAACTTTGCAACGGGGCTGGGTGATTGGTGCAAGCAACCCGTTGTGCAGGGAGGTCTAACCATATGAATAAGCCTTTTAGCGAACGCCGGTTGATTCATGGTGGCGGTTTCCAATATTTGTCATGTTTCGGTTTCCCCCCAACTACTTGTCACAAGAGGAATCAGCAGGAGCGCATTTCCAAAAACCAGAAGCGAGCAAGAGAGAGAGAGAGAGAGAGCGAGCGCAGATACCATCAGATATCCATTCTTGAGGATTCTTGAGGGTTCCCCACTCCTTGGGTATCAAAGAACCACAAGTCACGAATTAGACTACAGCAATCCCTGCTCCTAATTTAAGCAAGAAACTCCCCCAGAAACCGGGTTTCTGCATTCGAATGTGCTGTGTTGGATCTAGTATGATCTAGTCATCTTATGGGCAGAATGCCCTCACACATTCTGTTCTTCCCTGAGGCTTGTCTAGAGCTTCCATGCAGCAGCAATGATTTGCTACAGGCCTTGAACCTAGGGCTCCGAAAGAATCTCCCATGCTGGCTCATTCCAAATGGTTGTCATGGTCCATCCTTCCTGGAATGATGATTCCAATATATTCCTATTATAGAACTTTTGGAGGATGGGTTGAAACCACCAATCAGAGTACTACTGACTTGGAAGGCACACTTGTGGGGAAGCAGGTGACTTGTTTGAGACAAAGTGGTTCAAGATGGCTGTTTGATCTGATATTTTATGTCTTGCTGTGCATGTGCAGGTGGGTCTGGAGCGTCCAGAGGTGTTGCATTTCCAACCAATTGCTTTGCAATTGTGCCACGGGAAGGTCAAAAAGGCCTGACGGACAAGTTTCATTGCAGAAAAGACATGAGGTTCACAAAAGCCGCGCAAATGCATCAAGAGATGGCCGAGTCGTGTCATACCCCCCGGAGAGATCCTGAGAGTATCAGTCCGAGATTCGGTGAAGCCTTGAAGCATGCGAAGACACACAAAGACATGATGAATATGATATACTGTAATATGATGAATCACGAAGACAATGAGTGAAGGTGGTTGATCTTGCTTGCATACTGGCATACTGTAGGTCTCCAAAGATGATAATTAATGATATTGAACTTTGGTCACATCCTTTTGTATTGTGTAGCGTTGCGTGGCTGTCATAGGTTCAAGTCCTACACCTGTTGTCCGCCATGGGCCGAGACCTTGCGCAGGGTTCTGAAGTTTATGTGGGCGATGCGGACAAGCAAACCAACAATGCGAAAGAGAAGTGTCTCCAATGCAAGAAGAGAGTGGGCAGTGGACAGAAAAGCTGTTGGATGCGGTTTGTTTTTTGTTTCTTGGTATTTCTTTGAGACTTATCTCAAGGTGCGATCAGATGTGACAATACCATTGCAGTGACCGCTGAGAGTTGCACTACGTTTCTATACATTTCTCCGTTTTGTTCTTTGTTGAAAGGACTTTTCGAACTGCTGGCTTTGCAGCATTTCTCTTGCTGGGCTTTACTTTGTGGCAAAGCTTCTTGAGTCCAAAGCTTAGCTTGACAGAGGGCTCACTTTCAAACTGTGTTAAACATTTGCGCAGCTTCATCTTGATGTTTCAGGTTAAAGGCATCTCAAAGGGGTGTGTAAGAAAAATGGTATCAAGTTTGGACGCGCCAGGGTTTAGATACACTGTGACTCCGCGCGTTTGCGCTTCGCGTCAATTCGTTTTTGCTGTTTGAGTGGCATATGTTGGTCAGTTTTAATTTGCCCCATTTTGCCCCTAAAAGATGCACAGAAACATGACGTTGAGACAGAAAAGATGCAGGTTTGTAGGTTCCTGCAAGTGATGGGCCATTTGGTTTCCAATCCCCCAACAGCATGACTATATAATGCTTTGAGCGTGGCTCAAACCTGATGATGATATTTGGGCCCATCAATGTAACCTCCTAAAAAGAAGCTGTTGACGGAGCCCCTCAGCGCCTCCACTCGCCAGCTGTAAGGTACAGGGAACGTTTATGGCTGGCCCTCACTGCTGAACCTCCTGAGGAACGAGGGTGTGTACAGATGCTCGGCTCAGCCACTAAAAGACATGTTTGATCCTTTTGGATCCTTTTGGCCTGTTCAATGGGGACCACATGTCTCTCCGATTGGATTGCGTATCAACTGGCCAGATGCTCATATCAAGCTCAAATGAGGCATAGTCACAACTGGGATTTCATACACTCCCCAAGCTCACTGACCAGCACCACATACCATGCTGCTGTGACATCCCAATGGTATCAGCCTCGCCATCTTGGAGGCCAAAAATGCGACAACCGATCTATCTGTGCAGAGCGAACTGCATCCTGGCATGCAAACAAAGGATAATTATGGATAGTTCATATAGTTTCTAGGTCCATTCATCTTGCCATGTTGACCCCACATTCATTTGGGGACTGACGACACACAAGGCCACACAAGGCCACACAAGGCCACACAAGGCCAAAGTTTAAGGTGATCGTTGCATTTCGGGACGAAGCCGTCAGGATGAAGTCCAATGATGTCCGATGCATTTTTTTACTTGTAGCTGGAAAACCAATTACGATTCTGGCAACCACCCGCAAATTTGCTGGGTCACTCTGAGCGACTTTGTGCGAACACGGGCCCGATCCCACGCTTGCAGTGGCGATCCTTCATCAGTACGTCTTTCTTGGTTTTGACATGGTTTCCAGGAGAGATTCAAGGATTTGGATTCTCAGGCTGTGTGGAAGGTACTGTCAGCACATGTGCCAGATCCATTCAAACCAAGCCAAATGTCCATCTTGATAGCACCGTGGAAAAGTATGAAGAAGATCATTTGCCCCATCCATCCATATGTAGCAAGTCATGTCTAGATTGTCCTCCGGGGGTCCAGTAGTTTTGCTCCAAGTCCTCAGCTGTGTCAGGTCGCTTTCAACTTGGTCTTCACAGTGGGAAGCGCCACCAACATCTCTGGTGCTGTTCTTTGTGGCGTCCTGGTGGATTCTTGTGGGCCTCGTGGGGGAATCCTTACCGGCCTTGTGCTGATCATGGCTGCTTGGATGCCGAAAGTTTGGGCTGCTCTGGGTTTAAAATGGACCTACTCTTTGGTAATCAAACCTGACAATGGAAACGTCTTGGGTGCCTTGAGTCACCGAAGGAAGTTTAGAAGTCAAACTTCCGACAATATGGACAGATGGAAAAAGCAGAGGTGGGAAGAGTCAGAGAGAAGAGAAGAGTAGAAGAGGGAAGAGCAGAAGAGAGAAGATCAGAGAAGAAAAAGAGTCAGAATTTCTTTGCAGGTGCGGGAAAAGGTAGAAAAGTCCCGAATCACTGTGTTTATCCGACGATTTGTTGCTCCGGAGGGTGGAAAAGTAGGCTCGCTAAAGCGAAGCACATTGTAGAAAACACCTCACGTTCGGACCACTTTTGGAAGTTGAGATGTCGAAAAAGAGCACACCGTTATGCCGCGAAGCAGATTTCGAGGTCAAAAGTGTAAACAACCAACCTCTCCTATAGGTTTCCTATTTTTGAAACTTTCGCCACCGCCTTGCGCGGTACTGCTGGTAGATAGTTTCATATTGATTCCCAGAAGATACTGTAGCTTGGTTCATGCAGAGTAGCTTGGTTCATGCAGAGTAAGGCGGGGGCACGCTACTGTAGCTACTAGTAGTAAGTTGCACTCGACCACATGCTGAAACCTCAGTGTTTGCACCTCTGTGGGCCTGATGTGGGTGAGCTTGTGAGGATTCCACCCACCCAGTCCCACATGAGCCCACCTACTATCTTTCAGTTCCTCTCAACATATGGATTTGCAGGTGCACATGGTGCAGGCTATCGTAGATATGTACAGTAGGCAGAAAGTGGCATATGATCACAAGTATGGGCCAAGTCATTCCATTTACTTGCATGCTGTGCGGCCGAGATCGGTAGCTTGTTGATGGGCTTTTCTGACGTCGAGAGTGAATTTGCCTGGCCCTTGGCCTATGCCTTCTATGGCCTTGGTGGAATGTGTGTACATCTTTCTAGTACCTCGGCTATCCAGGTCCGGTAGGGTGGATGCTGGGGATACTGGAGTTAGAGACATGACACCCACGACACCACCTGTCACTGTGGAGTACCAGAAGCAGAAGCAGCCGGTCTGACTTGCAGCTTGCGTGATGCAGTGGTCCAACATGGTGCAACCATGTAGGCTCGCCCCCAACCAGTTTGTCAAAGAAAGGCTGATAGTGCGCCTGCCGAGGCTTTTCATTGGGCAACGCTTTTGGCAGGACCAATGGGCAAGTGACACTGGGGCGGGATTTGCTTTTCACTCAACCATCAAGATGGACCAGTGCACAATGAGTAATTTTCAAGGCTTTGAGCGTGTTCATCAAGTTGACGACTGAAAAGTTGCACCTAGCTGCCCATCTGGCATTGACATACACCGCTGCTGCTGGTCCCTGCAAACCGTTTTGCAAGGAGCAAGGGTTTGGTCATCAGCATGCTGGTCTGCGTGTTCTCAATTTCTGCACTCCTCTTTCAAGGTCTGATGCTTGTCGCTAGTCACCCGCTGGTCACCTCACAGATGATTTCTGGCAGTTGCGATCCCTTCAGTGTAGCCCATTACCATTGATCTACCACTACCAGAAAATTGTCACCACGACTCTGTTCGAGTTTGCTCTTCATGTGCAGCTGGTACTTATAGACAGGACATGACAGTACTGTATATCATATTATAATGCTACATATTACTGAATGTTCATGGTGGAGCACCTCCCACTTTGTACAGATGGACCGCTAGTTTCTTTTTCATCCTCAAAGGGCTTGAAACCAACCATCATTCAGAAGGGTCGAGCATCTCAGCCAGCACTGTCAGGCTGGCTGGTTGCAATTCTTGTCACCCCGATAAAAGCCCAAAGGACATTGAATCTATTTGATATGTTTCAGATGAGTTGAACCAATAACTACCAAGGCGGGTATCCTTAGATATCATCAGCCAACTATTGATTGAATCGGTCCATGCTTTGCAGGATTTGACCTTGTGTACCGCTCAGGGCCTCTCGGCCTGAACTTACCGTCAGCTCGGAGTTTCATATCGATGGAGAGAAATTGACCCTGGATGTGAGAGAGACAGACTTATGTACGAAATTTTGTCTCTGGTTGCAATTCTTGGCGGTCTGTGGCAGGTAGCAGCCCCAATTCCCTTCTATTTGCAAGCTATTGGCAGCATTTCTGACTACCAGCCTCGCATTTACTAGGTGCATGCTACCTTTTAGGCGACCTACGTAGCACACATACTCCTTCAAAGTACCTACGTGCTACCTATAGTCATATATACATGTGCTATGTATCTACTGTATCTACTTCCTATTTACTACCTGTGT
>Ga0126342_10010437_pt1 | contig 16614 bp, 15 predicted proteins | sample Cyp1metagenome_FD_92528 | JGI IMG/M metagenome (GOLD analysis project Ga0126342, IMG submission 92528) | Coral microbial communities from Lord Howe Island, Old Settlement Bay, Australia - Cyphastrea 1 metagenome | ecosystem: Host-associated > Invertebrates > Cnidaria > Coral ... | reverse complement strand
TACATGTTCTATGCATTTTCTATGCATTTTCTATGCATTTTCTATGCATTTCCTATACATTTTCTATGCATTTTCTATGCATTTTCTATGCATTTTCTATGCATTTTCTATGCATTTTCTTTGCATTTTCTATACATTTTCTATGCATTTTCTATGCATTTTCTATGCATTTCCTATACATTTTCTATGCATTTTCTATGCATTTTCTTTGCATTTTCTATGCATTTTCTTTGCATTTTCTTTACATTTTCTATGCATTTCCTATATATTTTCTATACATTTTCTATGCATTTTCTATGCATTTTCTATGCATTTTCTATGCATGTTCTACGCATTTTCTATGCAAGTTCTATGCATTTTCTATGCATGTTCTATGCATGTTCTATGCATTTTCTATGCATTTTCCATGCATGTTCTATGCATGTTCTATGCATGTTCTATGCATGTTCTATGCATTTTCTATGCATTTTCTATGCATTTTCTATGCATTTTCTATGCATTTCTTTGCCGTCTTAGCACCCCCAATCTTCAAAAACCCAGGTCTCGAGTCCCAAATGGCACTTTTTGTTGGAGAAATTGTTCATAATTCACGCTTCCTACGTGCCTATTGCCGCATTGTCTCCAAACAGATTTGGCTGCACCTTCAAGACAAGCATTGCTTGTGGAATCGGTCTTTGAATTTACCTGTAGACTCCACCTCAATGTGCTCAAGACAGAGTGTCGTACATCACCTCCACCTCCCATGCTCCGCATAACAAAGGGCGCTGGTAATGCGTTTCAGATTCTACCAATCAATTGGAGATTTTAAATGTATTTTACCGTGTGGAGATTCTTATCGGAATTCATGGCAACTAGTCGGAATTCTGTTAGCAACTGACTTGGCCATTTCCATTTTCCATTCTTGGCGTTTTGTTGCTTTATGTTGCTTTGACCTTTGAAAATCACCTGGCAGGTAAACGAAGACATGGATCGCTTTGGAAAAAAGGAAGGACGCATTTCCTAGCATTAATTGCGCCGCCAAACGGGGCACAACACATTGACCTGGCGAGGTTGATGGATATGGCATTTGCAGTTCGGACCTGATGAGTTTGCAAATAGTGCTAATGCATGCCAATGGCATATAATGGCATATAATGGCATGCTAATACGAGCGAATTGAAAGTGTTACCATTTTGGGTGGGCAAGGCCATCATTGGCCCAGCTTCGTGGGTGCAGGCCCTGCTCGGCTGTTTCAATTCTTTCTGAGCTCCGCGTGAGGTGCTCGGGCTCTCCGCAGTTTTTTTGGCTTTGTTGCACTGGCTCAGCTCTGAGAAAAGGGGGAGAACAGGTGTCTGAAATGATGTGACAAGCAATGAGACCTGAGCGCCTCTGAGATTATCTGAGATTAGGAGTCTTTGTTTTAAACACAACGTGCAATTTGTGAAGGACTTTCGAGTGAACCAGCGATCCAAGGACAAGCACAAAACAACGCCCAACCTATGCAACGCATCAAAGCTCTCTTCACTCCATGCACTATTTTGTTTAAACATGTTTAAACGCACCAAAACTCAAAGGGATGTGTCAAGATGTGTCAGCACGGGTCAGCACTTCGCTGCATGGCGGAACTATGTCAGCGCTTCGGCGACGCTGGCAGTGGGACGCTGTCATGACGTGACGCCATGGCCCAGCGCCGGCGCAGCGTGCGGAAGCCCATCGAAGCAGCGACAAACACGAGACACCAGTTTTCTGCAAGGGTCACACAGAAAATCACAGAAAGCAGAAGCATTCAGAGGCGATGTGTTGATGCGTTCAGAGATGTTGCATGTGAGACGTGACATCATGAACACATCGATTTTCATGGAAATTCATCGAAGTTGAACTCCTGTTACGAGTCCCTCGTGAAAGGCTTCGCCACGAGATCCAAAGACCGATGCAGGACCGAGACGAGAAACAGTTGGAGAAACTGGCGAACGAAAAATGGACACATTTGGATATACGCACAGTCACTAGATGACAATGACGGCAGAAGACAGTAGATGACAGTAGACAACCGTAGGTGAGAGTTGATGACACTGACAATCGAGGTATGCATACGGTATATCAATATTCACTGTCGTTGTGGGGGTATACATGGGTATACCGTTTTTGACATGGTTTTGCATGTCATCATTATTCGCATGGATCAGAGATGGTCAGAGTGTGACGCATGGCAGGGGAGGAGCCGCCCGCGCCGCAGCCAAAGTCGTCGCTCCGCACCGTGTTTCAAAGAAAATGCCCTGAGGATCTTTTGTGTGCACCTTTTGCGCATGTACACTAGCATTGATGCCCCAAAGTCACCCAAAGTCAGGTCAACTGAGCTGGAATGAATCGAATCTGAGTCAGAGCCACAGCAGAATTAAAAGTCAGTCAGAGTCCACATTCGAAAACCAACGCTGTGAAGATTTCGCAAACCTACACGAGCCGGACAGGAGTTGGCCCTGCGCAGGCGCGCCAGACGCCAACTTGAAGTGGTCAGGTCTGAGATTGTTGATATTGAGAAAATCAACAATGGTATTAATTCTTATTGACATCAATGATATTTCAATGGTTGGGTTGAATTTGTGCGTGTGTTTTCTTTTGTTTTTTCTATGTCTTTGTCTGTGGTCAGTTTAGATACTCTGAGCGCAGCAAAGAAAAACAGAGGTTAAGATATATCCAGATATGTTAAGATGTCAAGGCAAGTCTTTATCTTTGCTTTATCATTGTATCTTGTGCTTTATTTTGTCAAACTTGGCTCGGCTTCTCTGGTTTCGGCGACTAGGTCGATGCTTGCTGAGTTGGTTCGTCAAACCAGTGAATTGGAGGAACGAAGGCAAGCGGTTGAAGCAACACGTATGAATGTATGCCACTGAATGCCACTGTATGCCTTATGCATTTTGAATCCTTTGGAATATACCTTAATGTGCCTTAATATACCTTATTCATCTAGGACGGACACAACAGCAAGACATCAAGCCATGAAAACAGCTGCCACACATTGACATGACGCCATATGAATGGGACAGGGTGAAAGTTGAAATGCCTAGTACAAGTCAGTACTAAACATATGTCTGACATATGACAACTGATCACAAACACGTTGAAACACGTTGAAACACGTTGAAACACGTTGAAACACGTTGAAACACGTTGAAACATGGCACCGTATCGTTGAATTTTTGTGAACCCAGGCCATGGACGGGCCACTCCACCTCCCCATTTTTGGACGGACGAGGTGAACGTGTTGGAACACAACGTGATTGGCAAAAAAGTCAAGGCATAACCGGCATAACCCTGAAAAACGTTAAACGCGTTAAAGACGTCTGTCAAAGACGACGTCTGTCAAAGACGTCAAAGACGTCAAGGCATTGCTGATAGCATCGACGTCTCTGATCGTCTCTCGTCTTTGTGTATCGTCTCTTCAGGCTCACCGCAGTCTGCCCGAAGAACGGCAGACGGTCCGTCCCCTCCTCAACACGCCAAGACAAACTGAACCAGACAAGAAACGCAAAGATTTTTTTGAGCAAAAGACAATCAGATAGTAATCATACTAGACACTTCAGATATCTTCGGAAAACTTTTCTTTGCTTCTTTTTGATTTCGCATTTTGCCGTGCACCGAAGAGCTTTGTTTCTGACAGGCTGCGATTCTCGTCCCATTTTGAATGTGGGAACCTGCTCTCTGCAAAGCTCGTGGTCAACTCGTCCAAAGGCCGAATTGAGAGACTAGCATATGGCCCCGGCATATGTGCTACCCGTGCCACATGTGCATGCAAACATAAATTTGTACATTCAGTCACGATCTGAACGGTCTGAACATGTTCTTGACTTGTGAGTATACAATTTGTATGAAACCACGCCTGCCGTCTACATGTCTTTGTCTTGCCTGCCTTTTGAATCAAACCAACACATACCAACATCTAATTAGCGAAGATACTGCACGATGATCCAAGATGACACAAGCTGATGATCCAAGTGGCAACAGGGAACAGCACACCCAAAGCATCCCAAATCACATGTGAAGACGGCCCTGCAAGAGCCAACTCGTGCATCTCCAAGCTTGTACTGAAGAACTGAAGAACTGCGAAAGAAAGGCCACAGTCATTTCTATCAGCGTAACATGAAAATGTGATCCAAGGAAGTTTAGTTCGCAAACTTCCGAGTTATGGACGAATGTCCAGGGTGAGTCTTCTCATCATTTCAGCCACAAGGCAGCAACAGCAGATCGCAGGTGGGAACAGTAGGTGCGAGTAACAGTTCCGGGAGCGTGCGAGTTTGTGGGTGAAACCACTTTCGGGTGCGAAGTCGGTGTTTCTGCAGGTATGGTGGCTCCTGGTGTCGCGAAAGTAGGACCTGTGTTTCCGCGGTTCTAGGCCTCGATCTAGGAAAGTTGTCGACAAAAAGCGCATGAGACTGTAGCGAGAGCTCGATTTGCTGCCCTATAGACCAGGTAAGTCAGAAACGGGGAGAATCTCTATTTCATAGAAATAGATATATTTCTACGATTTAGTCAAAAAAAAATTAGACTTACGATCTGACTTTAAGGCAAAAAAAAATAACCTCAAAACATAAACTTAGTCTGATTTCAAATCTAGATATTTCGGCAGATTCTGCCGAAATAGTCAGATTGTGAATCTGACTATTTCCTAGGATTCTGACTTAGGCAGAAATGAAACTTCCACTAAACTGCCTTTGCGCATGTTGACAAACTGCCATCAAAGTGCCTCAGCGTTTTTCTACATGGCCTGCAGTGCAGAAACACAAACAAACACAAACGCACAGACACACACACACACCACAACAACAACAACACAAACAAGAAGAAACAAAACACAGAAACCAACACACCCACAAACACAAAAAATTCAAACAAACACACACACACATAACACGAACACACAAACAAACAAACAAACAAAGAAACAAACAAACAAACAAACAAAGAAACAAAACAAACAAACAAAACAAAACAAACAAAGCAAGACAAACAAAACAAACAAACAAACAAACAAACAAAACGAGACAAAATAAAAAAAACAAACAAACAAACAAACAAACAAAACAAACAAAAAACAAACAAACAAACAAACAAACAAACAAACAAACAAACAAACAAACCCACCAATAAAACCAATAAAACCAGACACTCAAACAAACACACACACAGACACACACACACACACACCCCAACAAAAACAGAAACACACACACCAATAAAACCAGACACTCAAACAAACACACACACCCCAACAAAAACAGAAACACACACACCAACCAGCAAACAAACAAGGAAACATACAGACAGACAGAGACAGGCAGACAGACAGACAGACAGACGTAGACGTAAACGTACATCCATCCATCCATGGAAGCATACACGTATATTTATACAATAGCAACACAAATGCATACACTGCATTCATACTTACTTTCAGCCATGACATGACGATTGCATTTCATGACATGTCGCTAGAACACAGCGCAATACATTTCATCCTTTCTTGCAACTAGGTAAGTCAGAAAATAATGTTTACACATAAAAAATCTCTCTCTCTCTATATCTTTGTGTTTGCTTGTTTGCCCTTTCCATGCGTTCCATGCAAACATATCTAAACACCCGAACGTGATGTGAGTTAGGCGTAGATATGTTATATTGCATGATACATCATACGCATACCAGAAACATGCTTGAATGTGGCACATGTACATGAAAAGGCAAAGTCTTCAGGAGTTGTCGCTGATCATCTGATAACTTGAGCACATGCAGCTTGCCAGATCCATCACTGGTTTAATTACTCTCACGGTGTATATGCAAGTCTCTCAAGGTATCTCTCTGAAGGCGTTTGCAGAAATAAGATGGTGTTGGCCTGACAGCGACAAAAAACAAAGTCCAAAAAGGCTGCGATTTTTTCACGCGGTTCCTTAGGAATCCTCCATGAAGGTTAAATGCAAACCAAGACGGTACCTGGCAATGAGTTTCAGCACACTTTGAGAGGGCTGTTGCCCATTAACGCAGGCTTTGCACAAGTGGGATATTCGGCGCTGCATGTCCTCACCACAAAAGCACCATGTCAGTCTCGGACTGAGGAACCTAGCCAGCATACTAATGTGCTGCATGAAATGCGCTTTTTGCGTTACATTAAACAACTTCTCTTCTAAGAAGTGCTCAGCGACACTTGTAAGAATCAGCAGCATGGCAGTACAAGCGTGTTCAAACGTGTCCGCGACCGCGGGTGGAAACGCCATGTCCTCCCTGTAATCACTTAACATCGTTTCGATCTCCAAGTTCAATTTCAGGTACGCATGAATCTTCTTATGGCTTTCCAAATTATGGTTCTGGTACTTTTCCCAAACGAAAAGCATTGGTCCAGCCAACCATTTGATCTCTGCAGCTTTGCCACGCAACTTCGGATATTGTGGTGCTTGTCGCTGAAACATCGAAAGTTTCATAGTGCGATAGCGGCAAGGGGTCTTGTGCCTGGCATAGTACTCCCGAATATCACACCAAATTTGCTGTGTATTCGAAGCCGGTGAGTTGGGAAGTACAAAGTGCACCAGCAGACTCAGAATGGAGCCATAACACAGTTGGTCATGGCCTAAGTACTTACAATGCATCCAGTCCATGCTAATCATCCATGGGGTGAACCCGTCCATGCTGAATAAGGTTGAGGTGCTTCTGTTTTCCCAATTGCGCCAGCCCCTGGCTGTCCACTGAACTGTACGCCAAGCAGCCTCAGGCTGAAAATTCATCCAACTGTAAGGCCCTTTGTTTTTGCACCTGCACAGGCTGCACGGTCCTGAGGCCAAGGTAGAACGCGGCAGCAGCAAAGCTTTGCACAGGTAGTCCAAGTCGCCCAACACGCTCCACAAAACCGCGTAGTATCCGTTTGCTAGTGGTGTCAAAGCTTTTTTGCCAGCATCGCTAGAGGGAAGATACCTCAGTTTGTGGAGACATGGGGAAAACCGAGATTCTAGCATAGATAGTGGTGTGGCTACCTCTCAAGACTTGTTGACAATAAGGGAATTTGAATCCCAAATAAACATGAACAGGGAGTATACAAAATTATTTGCGTGCATCAACTCCAAACAAAGTTACAATGATGAGTTGAGAGTCTGGGCCTTTATCTCTGCAATTGAATGTCTTGGGCCAAACAGTTAGCCACATAGGAAACATATTGTTTACCCTGGCCTGCTGGAGTCTGGCGTTGTTTCTTATTAACGAAAACAAGTGGACATATCGTTATGTCAGCAGAAGCAAACTGGATTCCTAGAATCATGTCTTTGACCTGTAATCTCATGCGCTAAATTTGTGGTGTCCGGAAATGTCGTTTTTGGGCTCCGTTTCGGGACCATTATGGACACCACACTAAAAGAGTGATATGAGATGTTACTAGTTGTGAATTCCAGTCTACCTCTGAAATGCATGGAAGCATATGCTGGTGACACTTCACTGCACGACATAAGGAGTGAAAACCCTTTTCAAAGGTAATTTTGTTTTTTCCCCTTTGAAATTAATCTTTGGGGGGGCCATTCACCCTGAGCGATACACCTGTGAGTGTTTTACCGTTGAGTGACCCCATGTACCCTGAGCGATACACCTGTGAGAGTTTTACTGTTGAGTGACCCCATGTACCCTAAGCGATACCCTTCTGGGAGCTAGGCTTGAGGAACTTCATGAATTTTCCCAATAACTTTGTCAAGTTGCAGTGCACCTTCCCAATCGCGGTCAGGCCATTGGCCCCGTTGAAGCCACTTAAAGCTCCACACCAAGACTTTGAAGAAACAACCCAAAGTATCTAAAGACTGGTCCTCCTCGATCTTGCGTAGCTTTTCCCAGCACCCCCATATGAAGTATTGGGCTTCTTTTGTGTTGCCAAAGCCGCACTGGGAACTCCATGAGAAAACTGTCAAAAGAGAGCACCAACTCTTGCCAACACCTACCACGGGGACATCGTCGCCGTGGAGCGACAGGGGGACACACCGTCGACGATAGTCTGGTCTCTCAGCTAATCCCCTGGCCTGAAAAGCTGGGTGGCTGGAATTTGTTTGCCAAAATGCCGCTAACCTGTCTTGGGATGGACACAGACACTTTGTCCACACCCCCGGGTAGCTGTGGAATATCGCGCTGAACATCTCGTGTGGTAGCAGAAATCCTTGAAGTAGTGGGCCGGGTTTGAAAGGCAAACTGGTCAAGGTTGGTTTTGGGATGGCGATCTTGTAAGGGATGACTTTCATCAAGTCTGCATAGCATTTGTTTTCCCAAACGCCACCACAACCAATTGAACTGATTTTTTGAAGGTGCCCCAAATCAGTTTCTGAATTTTTCATAGCTTGGGCATCTTTGTAAGCCGCAGCCGCAATTTTTTGGGCCAACTGAGCACTAATGTCTCCCCAAGCAAATAAATTCAATAGCACCGTGGCCAAAGCTGAATGCTGCGGCAGCGCATCCTCCCTAGCTTGAGCTCGCAGACGTTGTCTGAGTCCACCCTTTCGTCTTGAAGGGCCATCCGCTGACGATTTGCGTTTCATCGATTACTATATATATCTCATATATATATATATTTGAATGGGGGGCCTTCCTGGAAATACAAGTTTAAAATATATTGTCATGGAGTCATGGTGGTGTTCTTTCTCAAGCTCACTTGAAGACATGAAAGCTACCCATGTATGAAACGTTGGACCCAGACACCTGCTCCTTGTTTTTTCAATTTTTGGGATGTCTTGATTTGGCCAAGTGCTGATGAAAGCTCTGAAAAACTGCAGTGCTTGGCACATCTCGATGTAAAACCAGAGCAGTGAACCTGAACCGATTTGAAAATAAAACGCTCATCTCACGGTATTCTCAACAAAATTGATTCTCATGTGACACTCTCATGGTACTCTCATTTGGTACTCTCATGACTCATGGTAGCTTGGGACAACACGAAAAACAGGATACTAACGTGTTCCGTGTTTGTATTGATAATCAAATAGTAGGTAATCTTTTTGCATCATGCTTGTATGATGTTTGATAGGCTTTCCTGGATCAGTCTCGGCCTGGAAGGATGTAAGGAAAATTGATACCTACTATTGATTGGGGGACGCTGACACAAACACCTTTTTTTCCCCTCACGCAACCGTCCGTGTCCTAATCCAAAACTTTTGCACACTCAACTGTGCAAGCATGAGACATCCCCTTGAATCTAGAATCTGGATGGCAAAAAACAACTCTGAGAAAATAATCTCATATTCTTTGTTTGAAAGTCAACCAGAAACGAACAGCGTTATTTGTACATATATTTGTATATATATATATGCTCAGACCTTCAGGGTTGCCCTCATGTCTTTCAATCTCGTGGGCCTTCAATTTTTTGTTCACAAGACCACGGCTGGTTTCGATCAACTTATTGTAGGACTGAGTATGGTTTGCCATCTCAGTCATCAAAGTATCCAATTTTTTTTTGGATTCCAGCCCATCAGGGAGTTCTTTGAAGTCCCTCATATGGCCCAATTTGGCCAAGTTAGTCTGGCAAACGGTGTGGCCACGTTTGAGTTTCACCAAGTTCTCCTCGTCATCCTTGCCTCCGGCCCAATTTTTGATGAGAGACATTGCCTCTTTCATCAACTTGGATTGGCTATCTGCAGCCTGACTCACGAGGTCCATGATGGATTTGGGGATGGTGTTGCCCTGCTCAAAGATCTTCACGTCCTTGGGTTTCTGGGTGTAGTGCCAATCCCATCCAATTCCCTCGAACGCTGCCTTGAGAAGTTTCTCCTGTTCTTTGTTTACCACTGATTTCCCTGTAAGTACTTGCTCCTGGGAAGAGCCAGTCTTGACTCCTTTCCTGAACTCTGTGAACTTCCACATTGCTTTGCCATTGTACTCGACTTCCTCGATGTCGCCCTTTTGTTTTGCTGCCTCCATTGCGGTGTCGGAGTTGCCAAAGTACAATCCTTTCATGATTGATTCTGGAAGTGCAACATCCTCTTCTTTGGCAAATTTCTGGCTGAAGATTTTGCGATGCTCCTGGAACAAGTTGTCTGAGAGGTTCAGCTGCAGCTTCCCAGAGGCATCACGGACGAAGAGCTTGTTGATACATTTGGTCTTCCACTCCCTGGGGGAAGATGTTTTCTTCCCCTGCTGTTCTATCAAATCTTGCACATAGTTGGGAAGTGTATCTCTCATTTTGGCGTACTTCTGACCTTTCGATTTATCCCTGGTTTCATCGCCTTCATCATCAGAGCCTTCTTGGTTCTTCTCATCCTTGTCTTCCATGCCCTCGGTCCCCTGCTTCATTTTCTTCACTGTGTCATTGATGCTGCTGGCCGGTCTCTTCAAGGATGGTGTAAGCGGTTTGGAGCTGGCAGGGCGCTTCAAGGTACTCTGGGTAGAAGGCATGTTTCAGGCTGTGGGTTGCGGGACAAACAGTTGTCTAAAAAGGCTGGATCTGAGATCTGGTAAGTGCCACAGGTTGTGACAGGTATGTGCAAACACACAGGTACCAAGAGTCAAAAACATGTCAAATCGATCTCTTCATCTCAAGGTCGCAAGATCTTCCATGGAAGTTTCGTGGAAATTTCCTTGAAACTGCCTAAACCGATTTGAGGAAGTTTGATTGCTCTTTGTATGTAGTTTGATGGCAGTTTGAATGTCATGTTGAGGCAGTTTGAACTATCATGTCACTGAAATGCAGGTATAAATGATTTTTTTATGACAAAACTTCCTCACATGATATTTAAACTGCCTCAGATTTGATTCCAAACTGCCAAACAGCACTGTGGAAGTTTTATGGAAATTTCCTCAAAACTTCCACTCTCTCAGGTAACCTTTTTCCAAAACTGCGGCTCTACCATCTCCAAAAGCCAGTTAAATTTAAAATCGCTAACAGCTAACGATCCTCGGCTCATTTCTTGGATTTCTTGGCGCCCTTGCCCTTCTTGTTCTTCTTGGTGGAGGCCTTGGGCAAGGCATCAGGTGACTGGGCAGGCACATTGCCAGAGGACGTGGCAGGCTCTGTGGGCTCTGTGAAGTCGTTCAACCCAAAGAAGCATAACTCCACTGGGTTTTCTTCTTGGTCTCCTTGGGAATCACTGGGCATATCATTCTCCTTCTTTGGGTTGTTCTGCTTCTCCTCCTGGGTCTGGTTCTCCTCGCCTTTTTTCTGGAGCATTCCAAAAAGGGTGGACATCAGCTGTTGAGTGTATGGATCTGGCCCACCACTCCCTGAGCTGCGCACAGTGCCATCACGACGAAATTCCATTTGGTATCCACCCTGCATGTTTGTTTGCAGTAGGATTGGAAGAAGGATCCTGGAAAAACGTTTGAGCCTCGACTCTTTTTGCGTGCATTGTGTGCAGCAACTTTGATGAAGCCATGTCTTGTGTCTGAACACCTGTGCACTTGAAAACACAGTTTGTTATTGAGAAAATGTTTGATTGAGAATTACCTGAGAGACTTACCTTTGAGATACCTCTGAGAGTTACCTGAGAGACTTACCTTTGAGTGATGCGTTTCAGTTTTCACGTTTCAAGAAATGTTTTTGCAACTCCGCGCTCCATGAAATCATGCAGTGATTTGAACACATCTTTGGAAAAATATGAAAAACGACATGGTGAAAGTGTTGGAGATACCTGCAGTACTTGGAACTTTGTTTTGACATCAATCTCACAGACTTCAAATGGAATACCACAGTCCATAATGTTGAGGGCCCCAAACCCTTCCTGGAACCCCCTATTAACAAGAGTTTGGGGCCCCCAAAGACGAAGCAGCTGAACATTTTTTTCAAGCTGTGCGGTCGCCATGTCAGGTATCTACCAAGTCCACTCCCTCTTCGCCTTCTCCCTTCTCTCCCATGGTAGTAAGTCAGCTTGCTGCTTGCGCTTGTTGTCCTTCTCCTCCTGCTTCACTTCCAAAAAGTGGTTGATCACAGCGTTCACTCCAGATGGCTCATTGGCTACTTCTGGGGCAGCACCAACTTCTTCAGGTCTGATCTTCTCCTCGGTTTGGGATCCAGAAGGGATTGTCTCAATGCTGTCAGTCTCGTATTTTGGCCCCTGTTTCATCAAAGTAGACAACCTTGGAACAGCCCGCTCTGCAAAAAGATGCCGAGAGGAAAGCTTGGGCATGTAGCTGCCGTCCAAACTAAAAACTGCAGTGGTCACATGGTCATAGGTTTTGAGGGTCACAAATGCTGAGCACCACTTAGCAGCTTGGAGCATGGCACCTCGCTTGCGACAGACCTGGATATCTTCGATCTTGATGTAGGTAAACCCAAGGCTGTGCATAGTGTCCTTGATAACTTTTGGGCTGACCAATGCTGACTCCAGGTCCTAGATGTAAAGTCGATTTGCCATGGCCCTCGATGTAAACGAGGCAGTGAATCTTGAAAAAGAAACTTTGTTGACAAGAAAAACATATGTTGTAAAAAAATATGAGTTAGTGAGTTTGTGGTTTGTGCCTGGATTTGATTGTTGACAAGAAAAGCATATGTTGTAAAAAATATGAGTTAGTGAGTTTGTGGTTTGTGCCTGAATTTGATTGTTGACAAGAAAAACATATGTTGTAAAAAATATGAGTTAGTGAGTTTGTGGTTTGTGCCTGAATATGGTTGTTGAAACAATATGCAGTTCACAAGAGCTGACATGTTTGATTCGCCAAATCATGCACTGATATGACATCCAAATTGCACAGCTACATCTCCTCTCAGAAGGTAATCTCTCAACAGGTAGGCTCTCACGGTACCACATGAAAACATCAGTGCCAGTCCAGTCAAGTCCAAGTCCAATGTTTTGTCCAGCCCTGCACAGTTAAGAAAATATGACTGCCCCAAATTGTCATGTTGACATTGCATGTAAACCTCCAAACCTGTTGAAAGAATCATTTCACGTCTGCACAGTGCACAGTAAGCAGCAGTAAGGACTTTTTTCCCATGCTATACCCCACATGAGCTGCAGCCAGTTTTCAACAACTGGTTCTTTAAGGATTGATAGCTGGAGTTCAGCTATGTTTTGAAAGTCAAAACGTATGAGCTCAATCGACGTCCTTGTCATCAGAAACGTCGCAGGCTACCAGAGTGCCATTCTCATCCTCATCCTCTGCCTCATTGCATGATTTCTTGGCCTTTTTGGCCTTCTTGCCCTGAGTGGATTTCTTAGGGCACTTCTTGCCTTGCTTCTTCTTCTTCTTCATGGGCATGGCTGGGACAGGTGATGCTTCGGATGGCTCCTGTTTCTGCTTGGTATTCTTTCCCTTGTTCGTCTTTGCCTTTTTGCCTTTTTTGGCCGGCCTTGGCCACAGCTTTTCAAACTCCTTGCTGGATGCTTGACTGCTCTGTCTTCCTGCTTCGCAGCACTCCTCATGGTCATATCCTGCACGGGCTGCTTCATCATAACCACAATGCCAGTGGCGGCTTGTCCACCGCTTGCGGTTTGCGGCCCTGTTCACACTTGAATCAAAACCTGCCGGCGTGTCTGGGTAATACATGTCTGCTTGCTCTTCATCTCCCGTCGTCTCGGGTTTCTCCTTACATTTTTTCGATTTCATTGCCAGGGGAGCTGCAGGTTTTTCAACCTTGTCTTTCTTCTTGGTGGCGCCTGTGTTGCCAGCTTGCTTCACATTCTTCGGTTTCTTGATCACCTGCTTCTTCTTGTCAGGGGATGCTTTGCCTTTCTTGCCTTGCTTTGGTTCTTTTGCCTTCTTCTTGCCAGCACCCTTCTCACACTTGTCAAGCGTTTCAGAAGGTTCAGCTGTGGCGGGATCATCATGTTCATGCTCATCTTCACATTCTTCCGTCTCTTCATCCTTCTTTTTCTTGATTGCCTTGTTGGCCCTTTGGAGCTGAGAGCTGTAGCCTTTGTTCAGAGGCTCTTGGTTGTGGCAATCCTTGACTATTTTGGCATCGACCGCGCCAATGTCCACAAGCCCAGCCAAGAAACCCCCAAATTGCAGGGAGTTACCAGGCACACCATGTCCTTGCAGGTGTTTTTCAACCCTTTTCCCATCAGGTGATTCTTCCAAAATACTTCGGCGTGAGTTCACCGCTTCAAAAATTTTCAGCGGATTGACTGGGTCTTCTGATGTGGGAGGTGCTGCAGTGACACTGGGACGGGAGGCATCGGCTTTGGGAACCAAGGCTAGGGTTTGCTCTCCTGAAGTCTGACTTGTTTGGCTGTCATCAGTTTGTTCTCCTTCACATTCTGTAAGCCTCCCCAAAAGCTCCTCCAGCTTGGAAATCTCATCAGGGTCACACTTCCTGAAGCAGCGGCTCTTGCTGGTTGCACACTGCCTCAAAGAGCGAAGGTGAGCCAAGGCGATGCGAATCCATTCGTCACACATCTCTGCATAGTCCTGGTTCGTTTTTTTCCCCCCATTTGCCGATGGTCGCTTCTCAAAAAGCTTTTCAAGGGCAATACGGTGCTTCTTGGACGGAAGAACACCGTTAGGAGCTATAGCCACGTACTTTCTCAGCAGTCCTGACACCTGGCAAAGCCATGCTGGATTGGGGGCTGTCTTCCATCCCACAGTAGAAGGCGGCTGCAGCAATTTCTGCAAACAGTTCTCACCATTTTCATCGAGGTAGCACTCTACACACTGGAGTAAATCCCCTACTCCAATGCAGGGATCAGCTACCAAACGGCTTTTCGAAGCTGCAGGCGCCATGGTCGCCCTTGGGAGGCTCTGCAAAAAAAATGTAACAACGCGTGCCATGTTGTTTTGTTTTTATGATGTTTTGTTTTGTGTTATGACATGTTTCTACCAAACAAGAACCATGGAAGACACTATAAGACTTGAAGCATGTGGATCGACAGGCAGCAGCGAGGTTTCACAGCTTTAGATAATCTCTCAAGGTAAATCTCTCGAGGTACGCGAATCAAAGGTAAATCCCTCAAGGTACAACTCTCAAACGTAAATCTCTCAAGGTAGTATTGACGCAAAACCTGCAGAAACTAAACACAAACAACTTCAGTATAAACACATCACCCCACATTCAAGCCCCAAAAATTCAATTTGCACAGTATTGTTTTTTCTTTTCCTGTTGGTGCCCCCTTTGATTTCAAAAATGTATATATGCACACATAACATGCAACTTTGATTGCAAGACCACTTTGACACAATGAAGTATCTTGCTCTGCAATTTCGCTGCCCCAGTTTTCCATGCGCAAATGGCAGGCTTGCCGGGTAAAGATTCAAAAACGTAAATTTTCACGAGTCCCTGTTGGGCCTGTGAAGCAAACAGAAATGAGCCGTGACGGTGACAAACCTCAAGTCTCGAAGCCACTCACCCACTGGTACGTTTCCTTCGAGTTCAGCTTTCTGTTGTAAAGCTTCAATCACATCAAGGGCGCTACAAATTTCTTCTTCCAAAATGCTGGCATGGGCTAGCCACCCAATCATATGTAGGTCACCCAGTGTTTGGGATGGTGCTGCTCCTGCAACAGGTACTTGTTTGGCATCAGGTGGGCAATGTCTCCCATGCACTTTGCACGAGGTCAGAACAGACCAAGCTTCTCCAACAATGTAAGTCAAACGGTGGAGTCCAGTTTTGGTCAGCACTGACCTGAAGGCTTCCCTCATAGATTCTAATTGCTCCCCTTTGTTGAATTGGTCCTCTTCGGAGCCCTGGATGGCCCAACCTAAAATGAAATTCACCAGCAGCACGTAAAACGCGTCATCCATGGCCGCCATAGCGAAACTAAACCGCTAATACGAAACGCCAAGCTGAGAAAAAAAAACTCAGGTGGAAAACTGTTGAAACTCCAAATTGTTTTACATTGCTGTATGCCAAGGTAAATCTCTCAAGGTGCGCCTCTCAAAGGTAAATCCCTCAAGGTAAAACTCTCAAAGGTAAATCTCTCAAGGTAGTATTCACGCAAAACTAAACACAAACAAAGTGAGTAAACATACCACCCCAGATTCAAAATCCCAAATGCTCGTACACATACGCCTGCACAGACACCTACATGTACCTACATGCACCTATACTATACCTATACACACACCCACCTACATCCGCCTGCCTACACATACATACGTACATACATACATACATACAGACATACATACATACATACACATACACATACACATACACATACACATATACACATACACATACACATACACATACACATATACACATATACACATACACATACACATACACATACACATACACATACACATGCATACAGACATACATACATACATACATACACATACATACACATACATACACATACATACACATACACATACATACACATACATACACATACATACAAACTTACAGACAGACCGACCGACCGACAGACATATACAGACATACAACAAAAAACAAACAATGAAACATACAAACAAACAAACAAAACAAACAAGCAAACAAACAAACACAAACAAACAAACAAACAAACAAACAAAAACAAACACAAACAAACACAAACAAACACAAACAAACACAAACAAACAAACACAAACAAACAAACACAAACAAACACAAACAAACACAAACAAACACAAACAAACACAAACAAACACAAACAAACAAACAAAACAAACACACACACACAAACACATACACGCAAACACACCAACACACACTCAAACAAAGACACAAACATACACAGGCACACACACACACAC
>Ga0126342_10010436_pt1 | contig 16614 bp, 18 predicted proteins | sample Cyp1metagenome_FD_92528 | JGI IMG/M metagenome (GOLD analysis project Ga0126342, IMG submission 92528) | Coral microbial communities from Lord Howe Island, Old Settlement Bay, Australia - Cyphastrea 1 metagenome | ecosystem: Host-associated > Invertebrates > Cnidaria > Coral ... | reverse complement strand
TGAGAGGTAATGTGACTCGTCGTGTCAACTTCAGTCTGGCGATCGTCTGCATCCCGAATAGCCATGGCTTGCGGATTCCCGGAATTGCGCGGGCCCTCCGGAGATGGTTTTCCAGAGGGGGCAACACAGCCACGATCAACCAGGGTGCTCCTACATATACACAGTAATGTACATAATATACAGTACATACAAGATCAGATAAACTAAGCAGGATCTTAGTAACAAAGATTCCAAATGATTGTATTGTTAATATTGTTGAGAATCCCGTTTCATTCGGCTGGACTCTCTCTCTCTCTCTCCTTGCTTATACCAGATCTTAGACCCAGTTTGAGAGCAAAATCAGGTTAAAACCTGGGCATCTTCGCAGAGAAGGCTGGCAAACAAGGAGCTCCGCTCAGTTTTGTCAGACCGTGCATCATGCATTGCACTTCTCGCTGGGTCTGTCTGCCAAGTCGAAAATATCAACCTTTCTCCGCATTTTGCGGAAGATGTGCTGTAAGGACTGGCTGCATAATTTGGTGAGGCTCACGGATTCAGAGCCTGAAAAGTCCAGAAAAGACGGCCAAAGACGGCCAATGTCAAGCCAAGGTTTTGGGCATCTCTGACCACCAGTCTTTTCTTTTCCCTCTACCTTAAAACGACCCCAGGCTGATCAATACCAGCTGGAGGTTCTCGAAAACAGTGACCTGGCAGGGGCTGCTCAGGGACTACAGCTTGGCAGCGATTCATTCTGGAGTTGGGATGGTTTGGACAGCTTGACTCTGACTAGGCACTGTAATCAATTATTAGTTTTAATGACCGTATATTACAGTAAATAAACAAAGTCACCAACACTTGAGGTATCCAGGGGACCAAGCTTCAGATACCCATGCCACTGATCGACTATTAAATATTAGAGCCTCATATTTGGGGGGCAGTCAATTAATTCCTGTGCATGAAACCTGCGGGATTCTCGGGAGACGATGGGAGAACTATCAATACAGCAGAGCTCAGCATTGATTCTTCTTTCGAACTGTCCATCATATCACATCATCTGCATCCGGTTTCCATTTGCCTGGTGCATCCTGGCGCTCACGCCATGGCCAGTTCATCTTCTAAGAGCTGCATTGACTCGTAGAGCTTGTCCTCAGCAAGAAGCACCAGCTGAGTCTGTCGGCTAGTTTCAAGCCACATAGAAAGAAAAATGCATTCACTCTACATTCAGATATACATGGTCACGGTATGCAAAAATCGTCAAAAATCAATTCAGCTGATCAATGATGATCAATGTGTAAGGATCCCTGTAGGCACAGGTAGGAATCATGATTTCAACCAACCTTGTGTTGATCTAATAGTCTTATGATGATGTTGGTTTCAAGCCTCATTATATCTCATTATCCTCATTGATCTGAGTTGTCACAAAATACACCCAAAAAATCAAGCTCTATGGCAGGTTTCCACTTCGGAGGTCGCGGCCTCATACCCTTTCAAAGTATCCTCAGTGTGCTGTTTCAGGGAGCGCAAGAGATGCCATCTCGGGCCGAAGGGCTTGCAGCTGCATGTGGGCATGTCCCAAATTACCATAAATTACCTATACCTTAGGAGAAACCGACTATTTTAGATCAAGTAAGTCCACGTAATCCAAGAGCAGAAGTCATTGACTGCCCAAGTCGTCTAGGCGTCAACCTCCCTTTGCGGTCACCCCAATTGAGAAATACTACAATAACACAAAACTTGTACAGTTTTCATGTAACAACACCACTGCAACTATATTATATGCATTTTTAATTTATGATCATCTATATTATAATTATAATTAATCATAATTATTCTAAATAGAAATGCCGTGCCTTGGTACCCTTGGTGTGATGCCCCGTCAACTCTGCTTGGCAAAGCTCATCATTGTATTCTTCATTCAACGCTTCGCCAGCCTGATCAACGAATGGAACAACATGGAAAAATGAGGTTTTTTCCATCCTTTTCAGCCCGTGCACGGAGGAATCGAAAAGGCAACATCAGTTCTGTGAGTTCAATCAATGAGAGAAAAAACAATCGCAACCCAAGTGTACTTCAAAGGCAGCCGTTGACGTTGGCGTTGCCTTTTCAAGAGCTGCTTCCGCCTCTTCGATTTTGCGCATGACCTCAGCTCAATGGGAATTTCAGGATCCTAAAATAGAGGTACTGTACCGTATAAGGGCATATTTTGTGGGGATATTCCCTTACATAGGCCTTATATAGGTCTTGTATATGGTAGGCGCCTTGATTTTAGGTTCCTGAAATTCCTATTGATCAGCCGCCAGGTTGCAACCACAAACACAACTATGCAAATGCGTTGTTGAACAGAGAGTTGACACTCAAATGGGCAGGCAGAGTGTAGAAACATGTAGAAACATATCCCTAAATCAAAGAAATCACAACATAGGACTCAGCACATCAACAAAATATAAAAAACAAGTAGAAAATAGTAGAAACATTTTGTGTCAGTGGCTTGCATCAGAAACGAAGGGAGGAAACATGCAACTGAGACCCAGAGACAAGGAAGTGCGGAGACAAAACTATACATGATCCAGAGCCAAGGCAAACTATTTGCACGTCAACAAACGTACACATACCAACATTCTAATTCTAAACCTAAACGCACCCAAATACTTTGGATGACACATAGCGAAAAGAAGAAACGAGCAAAAGGTTGTAACACACTTAATTAACCCAAAAGAAACACAACAATCATCACAAAAGCAGGCAACACTGCAACACCAAACCAACACATATTACAACGAACTAAACAACAAAATTGCAGAACAACAAAGCGCGCATAATTCTGCATGACAGGCTGACACACTGCGGGGCATTGTAGCAAAACGTTGCAAAACCAGTATGTCAGGCCGTAGGACGAAACATCATGAAAACATAAGAAAAAATAAGTTGACAACTCCTATACATGCTCTTACTGTCGACTGACCCACATCAAGGCCGGCACGGTGGAGAGCTGTCGCTTGAGTTTGGCCTAACGCCGGCACAAAGTGTCCACTGAACCTAAAAAATCTAAGAATAGATCGTTAATAAGCCCTGGTGATCAGTCAGCGCTTCATAAGCCCCCATTGGCGGGTTACCTTTTGGGGCGGTTGATTGAACCCCATGATCAAAACAAGGTATACCGGTATACCGTGTCGGGGCCTTTTGGTGACGGAAGCGTGCTCCAACCAAAGTCGCTTTTGTAGCAAAATGTCGCGTGCCTATGCGTGCCTGCCTTGTGCTTAACACCGTGCCGTCCGGACATGCCTTCCCAAGTTGGCACCATGTTGGCGCTGAACCATCTGGTTTGGTTTACTGCCGCCCTGCATGTAGCTTGCGTGAGGGTCAGCCTTCTGTTGATTCGTGCTAGTAGGTGTGCAGCTGATTACTGCGTGCAAGCGACACCACCGCATCTTCCGGGCTGATGGCTGCAACTGCAAATGCGCAAGGTCATGCCGGACAGGCCAGGACAACCAGTGTAGAAACTATAGGAATAAGGGGTATTCATGGGGTATTCCTGATAAGCGGTTCTTGGCACTGAGCTATACAAGTAATTTCTATAGGAACACAGGCATTGTGGCGAACTTACGATTGTGTTGAAAACATGCCAGAAACAAGGCAACGTTGTCGTTACTGGCGCCGCGTTTTTTTGTCCTGCAGGATTTGACGCCTTCTGTTACAACGTTATCACATGTGGCGCATGACCTGAGGCACACCATTTGCCAGAGGTTGTGGAGATTGTTGCAGCGCCATTGCCACTGGTAAATCCAACTCCACAAGTCTCCATTCAAGAGTGTGGTCTTTGAACCCTTTGTACTGATCTGCTTGGGATTTCATTACTGATAGTAATCCCAACAACATGACGTGATGTGAAAGTGCAAGAAAACGCCCACTAGCATAGCATGACGTGATGTGAAAGTGCAAGAAAAAGTCCAGTAATGTAGTAGAGGTGATGGTGCAAGTGCAAGAAAACTTCCAGTAACGTAGCGTGACGTGATGGTGCAAGTGCAAGAGAACGTCCAGTAGCGTAGCGTGACGTGATGGTGCAAGTGCAAGATAACGTCCAGTAGAATGGCATGACATGATGTGATGAAAGTGCAAGAAAACTTCCAGTAACGTAGCGTGACGTGATGGTGCAAGTGCAAGAGAACGTCCAGTAGCGTAGCATGGCGTGATGGTGCAAGTGCAAGAAAACTTCCAGTAATGTAGTAGAGGTGATGGTGCAAGTGCAAGATAACGTCCAGTAGAATGGCATGACATGATGGTGAAAGTGCAAGAAAACTTCCAGTAATGTAGTAGAGGTGATGATGCAAGTGCAAGAGAACGTCCAGTAGAATGGCATGACATGATGGTGAAAGTGCAAGAAAACTTCCAGTAACGTAGCGTGACGTGATGGTGCAAGTGCAAGAGAACGTCCAGTATTGTAGCATGACCTACGGTGCAAGTGCAATTAATTAAACGCTATTGCCACACCCCACCCCACCCCACATATATCATATCAAAATCATCGTTTTCTCCCACGCTGGTAACACGGGGGTTAGCAACGACAACTGAAGTAAAATCAGGGACAAACCTCACCAGGTAAAAACCAAAGGAAGCGTGTTGCCCCCAAGAAGTTGGCTGCTGGGCTCCAGCCACCACTCTTATAGCAAAACGTCGCGTGCGTCGCGTGCCTACCTTGTGCTCAACACCCTGCCATCCGGACATGCCTTCCCAAGTTGGCACCATGTCTTGGCATGATCGAATTCATTGCTCAAGCCAAGAGAAACAGAAGTGTAGTGACATCACAATCTGCACAAACGCTTGCCAACACGCATATATATATATGTGTGTGTGCGTGTGTGTGTGTGCGCGTGTATGATTATATAATATATGTGTGTATGTATAAATTGTGCATATCTTTGATTATATGTGTATCTACTGTATACATATATGTATACATATACATGTATATAATTGCGTGATATTGCGTGTATACCTTCTTCATGTAAATTATTGCTGATGCTCCATGAAATGCCGCAAGGATCCGCAAGGCCTACCTGAGGCCCCGCCACAGGAAGCAAATCTGCAACTGATTGTATCTTACTCTATGTGATATCTGTGCCTTTCTCTTGTTGACCGGGGCTCGTCCTTGAAGTGATGCTCCTTATTCTATGATTTCTATGTTATATGATAATTCAATGATAGTACATGCCAGATCTATATAATATCCCGATCTATGAAAAAGGCAAACGCAGATGCAAACGAGTGCCTTCATCCAACTTCTGAGAAGCAGCAAGGCACTACATGGTACTTACTACTACAAATTCAATTCAACTATCCACTATTGCACAGCTGATTGAGCCTTGTGTTTTCACACCAAACGTTACCCTTCTAGCCACTGTCCAAACAATGCAACCCAATTGCCTTGCTCGCGGAGGCTGCCTTTCTGGGTGGGCCTGCCACTCAGCCACTCATGGAGGCAAAGTATCAAAGCAGAACCGAGCAACTGGAACATAAGGTACAGATAGGTACAGTGTAAGGACTCAGAGAGGGCTTCACCCAATCAACATCGAAAAAGTTGCTCTCTAGGAGGGCTTGTTTGGCTCCAAGGCCATGAGCCTCCGTGCAGATTTTGCAATATGCAAACAACACGCAAGAATCCATTGCATCGTTGAGAACTCCTTGGCCAACAGTTTTCGGCTTGATGGAGCGAGCCCGTGACATGTGGCCGAGACTGCCCACTGAACCCTATGGATTGAAAGCAGTGAGCAACTTCTTATACAATTAATTCAGATTGCAACAATGACAATAATAGTCATTACAAAAGAAGCCACGGATTTCGTAAATGTACACTTTACATCACTTTACACGCTTTACATTTACATCACTTTGCACCAGCGGCTGTTGCGCCAGGAAGTGGAAAACAAGATAAAATGCGGCTTGAAAGGGCGCTCATGGATGCTCTGGATGCTCATGGTAAAATTTCTCGAGTCTTTCCGCCCTGGTTTTGCTGGTTTTGCTCTGCTGTGCACTGCTGGCATCCTGGAGTATTCGCCCAGGCCGGCCTTGACACCCATTCACACTCGGGGTTACATCCTTGGATGGTGTTGGCAAGGTCGCCATAGCAGCGTTGGCATTCAGGGATGTACTGCCAGGATGGGGATGCCACCCAATAGCACCAGCCTGCGCAAGTGACAGCTGGGTAGTTGTTACCCCACCCACCACTGCAAGCCGGGACATATTGCAATGAGCCGTAGGGAATCCACTGGCACCAGCTTGGGCTCGCAGACTTTGTCAAAACCGTTGATGCTCGAAGTGCAGCCTTTGGCTTTGGTGCTCGAACTGCAGCCTTTGCCTTTGATGGTTGCATAGCGTTTGACAACTCTTGTTCACAAGATGCGCAGTCTGGGGCGTACTGCCAAGCTGGTCGGGAAACATGTTGACACCAATTTGCACATGTATCGGAGGAGAAGGTGGAATTCAGGACACTGTTGGGATACAGCTCCGCGCATTTTCCGCACTGTGGAGTGGATTGCCAAGATGGAGCTGGCACCCACTCACACCAACTCACACATCCGAGAATTTGGTTGGAGTGTGAATACCCACTGCACTCACCAACGTACTGCAACGAGCCATCAGGCACCCACTTGCACCAATCCGGATTTGCCCTCGCCGTCTGGAGCCCAAGAAAGAGTACAACCGAGAGCATCTGTGCCATGGTGCGAGTGTCAAGGGATGAAGGCAAGACTACAACACAAATGGCTGCAAATTGAGCCATGAAGGAGTCAGCAGGAAAAGCCGGAAAAGCACATAAATCATCATAAACACATCCATGCTCTGACAATCTCTGAAATATCTGAAATCTGAAATCTAGCGGGATGCGGTAGAATGTAAAATTTCAGCAAGTTGCCGTGCATTTGCAACTGATGGCTTTGATTGGAAGCAGCCTGGCACAACTGCGGCAGCAACGGCTTCCGTTGCGTGGGGTGTGGCGCTGGCAACATCTTCCACTTTGGGCTGGCTTCCCAGTGTTCGCCTGGGAAAATGCAAATGCGACAACGGGTTGCTCATGTGGCACTATAGCTAAACCTCAGGAGTAGCGATATATCATATAATAATTAAGAAATATTAAGAATATTTAATAATTGTGCAGTCAAAAGGCTCATACGGGCCGCTGTCAACCTCAATGGGCAGGGAAATTGATGTTGCAGAAACTGACCAGTGCTGCAAAATCAGTCGTCAAAGGGACCACGAACCTCAACTTAGTCAAAAGTCACAAACCACTGGAAACCACAAAACGGACCAAAACGGTCTGTGACCATGTCAATACTTCTTCTTAAAAAACCTGAAAGATCCGAAGTGAACGTAAACAAAGCTTGTCATCACATTTGTGCATTTTTTTGCATGCTAATGCAGCCAAGGTCACTCTTAAGTGCCCCGGTTCTCCTACGCTACCACGAACGACATTTATTTTGTCGGTCACTTGCAAGGCTTCTAGAAACGCTTTGTCGTGAGATGCGACCAAAACCTCAGCATTCTGCATGGTGACGAGAAGTGACGGCACTGGCTTCCCTATTATGCTTCCCTTCCTATATCTTCCTATATCTTCCTATCCCTTATCTATCCTTCCTTCAGTGTTAAGTTTGCTCACTGCGGTCTCTTCTCACCTCGTGCATCACAGCACAAGATCTTGCATCCTGGAGACCACTCCGTTGTGTTCCCGGAGGCCTGCACATAGAGAGGCCACTGCCGCACCGTCCAAGTGATTCGTCGGCTCATCCTCCGGAGGCATCCGGGATCGAAAAGAACATCGTCTCTGGAGAGTTCTGGAGAGGATTTCCCTGGATTTCCCTATTGTCGATCTATTTGGATCTACTTGGCACATCTCAGCACCTAGTTGACAAAGTAGCACCGCACATCAGTCCAGCAAAAGGATGTCGGCGGGTCGTGTTGCAAACACTGCCAGCGCCACCCGAGCTTTCCTTACTGCGGCGTGACACAGGCAATCAAGTACCATATAGTACCATAGTGCCCTCTCCACTCTTCAAGAATGCCATTCTACACAAATCTATGTGGATTGTGGATGTATTGCTTGGCACGGCTAATGTGTCATGCTTCAGCCATCTCCGCAAAAACTGATTGAAACATGACACAAACGTTTCAAACCGCTAACAAGATGCTCACCACCGCTCAGTGTGCCGATCTTGGCCTTGTGGCAGGCACCTCGCAGCCCTAAGGCCCCTAGCCTCGGTAGCCAAGCTTGCGCCTGCTGCAAAATTGGGCTGAGATGGGCTTAGTACTGGGACCACTGGGAACCAAACGCTTTCCGTGCACCCTCTTCATCCAGCATGATGGGAGCATCGTCTGCCAGAACATGCTCTATAGGAGTGATGTCGCTGGGTAGGTCCTGGCTTCAAAATCTTAGGAGGACAAACTATGGACTTCCCGAGCTCACACTTGATGACTTTTAACGATACCAAAGTTCACAAAGGATGCTGCTCTCTTTCCGTGCACTGCCAACAGCAAAAGCGGGCCTGTGCCAAGTCTTGAGTAAAAAAGGCAACCCTTGCTCTTCGAAGATTTCCAACACCCAGAATCCGCGCACCAGCACGCACCTGTCATGTCAACTCTCTCTCTCTCTCTCTGTGTCTCTCTCTCTCTCTCCCTCTCTCTCGATTGCCATCATGTCAACTACTTCTTGTAGTTTACCCCCGAGGGCAGTCGGTGAGGACGTCCCAGTCGAGTCCGGATGATGCCAGTTTCCCACGCCTCCAGTTGACCCGCTAAGGTCTTGAGCAAGGTGGTCTTGCCACAGCCATTAGGCCCCAGTAAGGCACAGCACTGCCCTTGTTGAAGCACAAGCTCCTGATAATAAGTCCAAGCAAGTCCAAGCTGAATGGTTCAAGCCCGGTCCCCAAGAGTCATGACTGTGATAGGACAGAAGTCCAAAGGGAGTCCAAAGGGAGTCCAAAGTACAAAAACAGAGTGAGTGAGAGAGGAAGTTCGGAAGCTCTGACTCTATGTCCCCTTCATCCAGCAGCCCCTCAAAGTCTGCCCAGCAAGTCCAAGGAGCAAGTCATGGACAGTATGGCATCTGATCTGATGTGGACCCCTGTATATATATATATATATTACAATTAATGTGGACTTTATACGGTTCTTATGTTTCTTTCTACTTCCACCTCAAGCATACCCAAACAATGTCCAATTCTGGTGTCCTCCACCCTGAGGACAGGTTCACCAGTCTTGTAGCCAATATCTGCATCCTTACCGTGGTGCGCATGTCATGTTGACTGCATGGGCGGGTTGGGCTGGAGTGCAAGTGCATTTACCGCCGAGAAGCTTTCAGTCTCAGAAGTTTACCATCCAAAGGCGGAGACGCACTCAATGGCCACTCCGGGAGTTGAAATTTAACCCTTCCAGGACCAGACAGAGGAAGCAAGCCGTCTGTCAGATCAACTTCTTCTTCCTCGTCACCTGCAGTGTCTTTTACCCAAATTGTTGTGGGAGACTTCAGCCACAGCCAAAGACAGCAAATTCATGCAAATTCCTCCAACAATGCTCTGGCTCGTTTAAGGGAGACTCTAAAGCATTCTGGTGAACAAGAGAGGCGACTTGCAGCGACTTTTCCAGTGTCACGCGTTAACCCAACTTCATGTTTCCTTGATTTTCCTTCGGGTCTTTCCAGAAAACTCAAAAAAGAAACGCAGGAAGATGCCAAGAATCGATGCAGTCCTACGCAAAAAGAACAAACCGCTTAAAACGGAGGAGGCAGCGTGACAAGCTCATGGCAAATCATGGTGCCTTCAGCTGTCCGCTTGTTCTTCCCATCCAAGATTGCTGTTGAAGGTAGGCCTGACACTTCAAGACACAGGCGCCCATGCTGCTTCTATTACCGGATAAACTCTATAAGAAACAAGGCAGCAAGGCATGACTTTGAGGCCAGCTATTCCAAAATGTGTCATAAGGAACTGTTTCAATAGGATGCCAACACACAGATATATATATATATAGTATATTCATGCCCTTGGTGAGTGTGTGTGTGTGTGTGCGCGTCGTGCGTGATATGGTCACAGATCTATAATTTCTGTCTCTCTCTCTCTATATATATATACATGCATGTGAAGACTATACCAAATATCTCTAATCTAATCTAATCTATATATAATCAAATCTAATCTATCCTATCCTATCCGTCTATCTCTCTATCTCTCTGTCTAATCTATCTCGTCTATCTCATCTATCTGTCTGTCTGTCTGTCTGTCTGTCTGTCTGTCTGTCTGTCTGTCTGTCTGTCTGCGCCTCCGTGGGTCCAATGGTTTTGTAACATGGTTTAACAATGTTTAACATGGTTTAATTGTCTGTGCCGCCTGTGCCGCCATTGCTCATCTTACTGGGGGTAGCAGCTCGGGGCACCTCGCGTCTGGGCACGTAGATCCGCTAGTCGGATCTGCGCTTTCGCAATCTTCTTCTTGCGCGCTTGTGCCTCAACTCTGGAAATAAAATCGGATCCAGTCTGATCCTGAAAATTGCATCGCGCTACATGTGCTGTAGCAGGGCCTGGGCTGCATGGCTCGCCTTCGCACCAAATCTGCCCAGAAGATGCGCAGTCAAAAGCCATGGCTGTGATGGGTTGCATGCTGCTGAGATTCTTCATCCATCGTACACCCTAGACTTTGGAAATCACCCAGAACAACGACACTTTACTTGACTAGCATAGCGCTTGCCTTTTCCAAGTGGACTTTTGTTACAAAAGACAACCCTGAAGCTCCATGAAAATGTGTGCCCAGCCTTGCCACATAGTCCTCATCATGTGCTATGGTTCTCTGAAGCTTCTCCATCTCCTTTTGCAAATTGGCTAACCTGATTTTCCTGTCCTTCTCCCAATCCTTGCAAATGCAAAATGAATCAAACATGGGAAATCCAACACAGCAGTGCAAAAGGATCCGAAAGCACAACAAATACCGCCTTGTCACCAGCTTCAGTTCAGCATCACTTCAGGAAGGACATGGAAGGACACACATAGATAGAAATAGCATGGTCAACATGTGAGGAGAGCTGCAAGGCAAGACACAGCAATCCCTGAAACATCGTAGCGCAGGACTCTCCTCTCCTGGTGCCCACCGCTACACATAATGACAGGAGTCTGTCACAGTGGCTTCACTGGCAGGTGCTCAAGCCAACACCTCCCTTCTGCAAGATAAAGCCAGGCCGCAGAAATCTCGAAGACTTGGGAACAGTGCAGTTCATCCAAAAGCGCCCGATCATGCGTGACCAGCAGCAAAGTGCCTTACGAATCGAAACAAATGAGCTGACAGACCCTATGATACCATCTGAACGCCATTTAGGTTGCAAGCGGGCATCTGACTTCAAAGGTCGGGAAATCTCAATGTCTAGCATGAAAGTCAATCTTGTTGTCTTCGAACTTTAAGTTTCCTTTTAAGCACGCTATGTTGAGTGAATGCGCCGCCGCACTTGCGTGGGCAAGTGCACAGGGCGCAAGAACCGAACCGAACAGAACAGAACAGAACATTCTTCTTGCCAGCAGGTCACTCGACGTTGACAAACCTGCCCGCACCCGTGAAAAAAAAGGCGCTGTGCAAATCTACAGTACTGACATGTACAAAATGTATCACAATGTCAGGGTATGTCAGGGTGCTTCGATCTTCAAGATGTCAACAATATTTTCTCTTTGCCATTTGTAATCCATTTGTCCGTTCTTAAAACTCTGGGACTAACATTTTGTTTGAAAGAAGTGGATGAATCCAAGGAGCCACTGTGTGCGGCCACCAACATGTTGGGAATCGCTTTTCTGATCAATATCTCCCCGACTGAAGTCAACGGCACCCTATCCGATATATCACGATATATATATAATGATATATCACTCAGGAAAAAGAACTACAGTAAGACCATGCAAGACCATGCAACTGCGAGAGGCCCCAGCTGCACCTTTGGCCAAATAGGATGCAAGCCATCCTTTTGCCGCTGCATCCATGTGGTTGGTAGGCTCATCCAAAAGCAAAAGTTGCGGTTCCTGTAGCAATGCTCGCGCCAAGGCAACCTCACCAAACGCGGAAAATATATGAAAATATGATGTATGTTCAAAATTGTTCAAAAGCTTTTCGTTCGGAGGCTTGGGAACTTTGATGCCTGCAAGAACCCCCCCAACGAAATTGTATACGTCTAAATAAAGAATCGCCATCCAGCCTTGATATGGCAAACTGCACGGCCATGGACCCAAACCTGGCCCAACTAAGCCCCCCGCACGCATCTGCCAGCCACCGCTGAGCTCTGAACACGACTTGTCGAAGTCCTTAGACCATCTTGGACCAAGTTTAGTCTTGAAGAACATGGTCACCTCGTGTCATTCTGACCCTTTTCAATTCACATAGAAGTCAGACTGTCCCCGTAGTGAAACAGTCTGCCCCTCTTAACTTTGCAACACTTGAAAGTGCGGTGACTGCACCTGCAGCAAATTGGAAACTGTCCAGTAGAAAATATTTGCATAAGAATGCAAAGGACATGATAAGGTTGTAGTTGGGCAAAGGCAGCCTCTGCCCCATAGTGACGCAACCTAGTACTTACTAAAGCTTCTGATAAGTTATCCTCATGAATTAGGGAGCCAATAAAGGCCAAGCATCTGCATCGGTGAAGCCCAAACCATTGAGAACACTTGCCACCTTGGCCTTCAATGCCCACCCACCAGCCGCTTCGAACTTGGCCACAGCCTCCGGCAAGTGTCGATCATGTACAGTAGACATGCAGCCGTTGAATAACGATAAGGAGCGTAAACAATTACAATAGATTACAATTACAATGCAAAGAACATCGATTCTCGGATATATTCGGATATTCTCGGCATGGTCTGATGCACCTCTTCATAAGCCGCCGTGAGTTTCTCTGCCATCTTCGTTCCCTTACTCTTTGCTTCTTCCAGCGCAGCCTGGGCCTCATCAAGAGCCTTCTTGGCGGCCATTGCCTTTGGTCATATCTGATCACACCGTGCAGATCCGTGCAGCACATACTGTGCAGATCTGTCTGCTCCAACAAAGCCAGAGCAAACAGCATCTGCAAAGCCGGAGCACCACAAAATACAAAATCATCAATGCTCTTGCAGAAAAAACAACCCCCGCAATATTTTCTGCCATTACATCTATGAGAGCACTCTGGTGTAGAAGCCTTGAGGATGCTTAAGTGTTTGTTGTTACTGGCGCATTTGCATAAATGATCTCATAAATGATATATAAATGCATATGCGGCATTTGCCTACGTAGATTCAATGCCAAGATGCTGGCATCTGCGACGCTGCTTCTGCATAGACAGTCTTCTTGGAGCCACTAATTGCTTCTTGTCTGAGCCATCCAATGGAGGAGGCATCAATATCCAAAAAGCCGCCTGCAGCTACGCACTTGCTCAGACACACAAATGCAAACAAAATCAATGTCGCATAACATCAACATAATGCAGTCCAGATTGACAACGGACGTGACAGCTTTTGCAGGCGGCACATGGCTGTAATCAAGGATAATCGAGGCCACTAGTTTCTAGTTGAAGCTGCGACTTTGGGAAACCTTTGGTGCCTCTTGCTTTAGTGCCTCTTGATGGCAGCCACGGCTCGTTCCATAACAAATGATCTGCACAGGCAGGCCTTCCACGGAATCACGATTGGCAATGGTCGTCAGCAGTGTTGTCTTGCCGCAGCCATTGGGTCCAACTATCACAGCACGAGCGCCAACAGGGACTTCAAAGTCCACATTGGACAGAATCTCCTGCATTGAACCAACTGCATCAAATTATTTAGAATTAATTTGAATTATATATAATTACCACCATCAGACTCAAATCAAAGACATAGTGTCTATCGTAGTGTGCTGCCGTGTGCTGCCATGTGCTGCCACTTCAGGGTGCAGAATGTGATTGCATAGGAAAACGATGGAAAACACAGGCAATTAGGCGATGAATGCCTTGTTATGCCTTGTTATCTTTGTCAGGAAGTCTCCTCGCCAGCCCTTCGCACCGTGGCCTCATGCATCTGCACGATGGCTTGGCGAACCACCTGCGTCACATCGGCTCACAACACTGCGGGAGTCACATGGAGCCATGGCAACCATGGCAACTGTCGCTGCCTTTGCGACCTGCCGCGAGCTTCGTGTCCGGAACTGTCGCCTCGCTGCGGCGTAAGTACAGCCTGCTGCAGTTCCTTCACGCAAGATGGAGCGGGATCACTGATCTGATATCACTGATGAGATTCTGGAGAGCTATGTAGACCTGCAACTTCTGATATGCTGCAAGACTGCTGAATGTTGTCCGTAATACTTTGTGACAAGCATCCTGGCATTCACTTCCCCAGATCTCCAAAGATATCCAAAGATCTCCAAAGATCTCCAAAGATATCATGACAACCAGAAAATGTCAGACATTCCAAGATCCGAGAGATCATCGCCGGTCCCAACATCCCAACTCTGTCCTGCCACTGCCAAGCTCGTGGCACTTTGGCCAGCTCTGGTTAGAACTTCCCTCTGGCTGAGTAGTCTATGTCTCGGGGCTTGACCTTGTGGGTGGACCATGGTGGACACCAAACTGATGCAAGATAGAACAGATAGAGCATGATAGAGCCCTTCAAGATGCGAGTCGTCCGTTCGTCAGCCAAAAACTAAGAAGAATGCAATGCAAATCAATCTAAAGCAATTCAAACCAGATTAGCGGGTAATGTGAAATGCAACGCCCTTGCTGTCTGCTTACACTCTTGACAACCGCTGCACAAGTCAATGGCTCCTGATATCTCCCGATCAATGCTTGACAATGGTTGTACATGGTAATTTAAAAATAGAAACTGTGAGACTGTGAGGGTCTCTTTGCAAGAGAAGAGGATTACTGTAGTGGATTACTATGGATTACTTGCAAACGAGAGGCCTGAGCAGCCTGAGCTAACTGCTTGTCCAATTTGTCCATGGATCCACCCCAGCGGAAGTGGCCGAGAATCCAGCGCCCACTCCATGGGTGGCAATTGATCACTCTGAGTGCAAACTTTCAGCTGGTGAAAATTGTGCAACATGTTGGCTCAAGTACAAAATTGTACACACCTTCCAAATCCTCCAAATGCACAACAAAATTAACAAACACGTGTTTACGTTGACTCTTCTTCCATGCTTGCTGCATGTTGCTGCTCATACTGTACCTCCTGCACACCTGAACTCACACAATGCCAAGTCTGCGCAAAGCGAACTTGATGTGCCTTGATGTTTTTTTCCTTTTTTTTCAGGGAAAACATGGAAAAAGCGCATGAAAAGTCAAGCTGCTTCCAGCCGAAAAAGTATGATCTCTATTGACAGAATGTGCGCACTTGTTGATTGCAGTGTTTCAAGAATGTCTTGATTGTTGTCTGATGGACTGGAATTCTGACCTTCTAGTCTTTCTGATGAGCCGTCTCTGCTCGCGAGGTCACGGTCTTGTTCCTACACTAATGGGGCACATCGGGTACCATACAGAATGTCAAAAGCTGCTGTTGTATACGACAATCTAAGCTACTGACGGAAATGACTGGTCGAACTTGACGCAGGCCTGAAAACAAGAGTTTGACTGCAAAATCACCCTTCAAGGTTGTCTTTAATCCCCATGCTTAGCATAATAATATGTCGGAGTGATCGTCCATCTATTGTATTCTATTGCATTCTATTGTGCAAGTATCTACTGAATCTAGTGATATCCAGTGTGATGACGTGTGATGTATCTTGCAGCAGCACCTCTACACACCCTGAAGCTGTGCATCTTGCACAAGCACAGTCGGCTGAACGCTGTGTCACCCTCTCAGCTCTGTATTGCCACGTACCAGTATCTTCCGCCATCTCCCGTCCTGCCTCCTCGTGCTCCATACAAGGCCGCGGACAATCATACCTCACATAAGACGCGGCAGAATCCAATGCAAATTCATCGGTTGAAAAAAATCAGCCACACTAGAAGTAGGAAACTAAGCGTTCAAGCTCACATTGTTCCTTCATAATTCTTCGCCAATTGCTGGCTCGTGCTTAAATGCTGGGTGCCCAGCATCCCAACATTCCAGAAATAAGCCTGGCTTGGAGAACATGGAGACCATGGAAAGGCAGCAAGCTTCCGTCACGCTGCAAGTAAACTTATCATACCACACTGTCGGGGGCTAATCGGGGCATTACTATCAATTACCCGATATCTTTCAGATCTGCAGTAAGACCATCTGCCAGCCGCCGATCAATGCTCGGACATTTATATATAAACACCTATAACTAAAATTAAATATATAAATAAATATATAAATAAATATATATATATATAATTATATATATGTGTGTGTAATACACGTTAATACTTAATTCCTCCCACACAGCTGCCAATGTCCACGTGCTAAAATTTAACCCTGCAACATCCTGCAACTATAGAGTAACTATATAAGATGGCAATGATCGACCTCCAAATTTCGCAACATCTCGCAAGGATGTTTTTCCTCATGAGCAACGGACTCAATCAGCCGCTTCCTCAAGAATGCCTCAAACTGCACGACCAGGGGCGAAAAGATGCCGAGAGCATCTGGGAGCTCACTTCTTGATAGTGCCCTTCAGCTCCACAGTTCCCTCGTCGATCCCGTATTTCTTAATGACCTTG
>Ga0126342_10010435_pt1 | contig 16615 bp, 20 predicted proteins | sample Cyp1metagenome_FD_92528 | JGI IMG/M metagenome (GOLD analysis project Ga0126342, IMG submission 92528) | Coral microbial communities from Lord Howe Island, Old Settlement Bay, Australia - Cyphastrea 1 metagenome | ecosystem: Host-associated > Invertebrates > Cnidaria > Coral ... | reverse complement strand
TTTTCCAGTTCCCTTTCCCGGGTGTGATTGAAAATGCCGTGTTTTTCCAGTTCCCTTTCCCGGGTGTGATTGAAAATGCCGTGTTTTTCCACTTCCCTTGCCCGGGTGTGATTGAAAATGCTGTGTTTTTCCAGTTCCCTTTCCGGGCGCGATTGAAAACGCCGTGTTTTTCCAGTTCCCTTTCCCGGGTGTGGTCGAAAATGCCGTGTTTTTCCAATTCCTTTTTTTCAGTGTGTACGAAGTGCTGTGTTTTTCCAGTTCCCTTTCTCTTTCCCAATTCCCTCCCAGTTCCCTTCCAGTTCCCTTCCCAGTTCCCTTCCCAGTTCCCTTCCCAGTTCCCTCCGCGGATTCCCTATGTTTTTCCAAGGAAAGTGCGTTGCAATTTTTTTTCTTTTAAAAAAGAAAACATTTTTGTTTTTTATTTTAAAAAATCTGCAACGCACTTTCCCTGGAAAAACATAGGGAATCCGCGAAGGGAACTGGGAAGGGAACTGGAAGGGAACTGGGAAAGAGAAAGGGAACTGGAAAAATACAACACTTCGTACACACTGAAGAAAAGGAATTGGAAAAACACGGCATTTTCGACCACACCCGGGAAAGGGAACTGGAAAAACACGGCATTTTCAATCGCGCCCGGGAAAGGGAATTGGAAAAACACAACATTTTCAATCACGCCCAGGAAAGGGAACAACAACAACAACAAAAAGAAGAACAACAACAAGAACAACAAGAACAAGAACAAGAACAAAAACAAGTAGGTAGGACAAACACAGATGTGATACAGAAAAACGCACTTGCGCAATATCTTTCAGTACATCATCATTAAAAATAACCCAAAAATCAGCTTCGTCAAAATCTTCATCATGAGCCTTAGTTAGCCAATTCAAAATGGTCAATGCACGTCTGTCACCTAATTTATATCTTCGTACAATATGTGCTAATGTTAAACAAAAAGTGAAGCTTACCATTCGCTATAGACTCCTGCTGACCACCACCCCCCGTACCGTAGATGGACGAATTATTCAAACCCTTATACATAGAGCAACCCCCCTCACCCCAAATATATATCAATGTTATTTTCTTGTTTGGTTCGTTCCTTCGAATGGACGAAATAAATCAAACCCCCAGAGCAGGAACAACGCTACGAAACCATAACGTTGAAATTCGGGGGAGGTAGGGGGTGGCCTATAATTCATGGATAGGGGTTTGAATAATTTGTCCATCTACTGTATTGGCCGAATCTGGTATATTTTGTATATAGCCCGAGAAATTGGCCAAGAAGCCGAAAGCTTGAGACCCCCAATTCCTCAAATTATTATTTTAAATGCAGGTAAATTTCCACCCCAATAAAACGAGGGCTCCTCAAATTCTTAGAATATTCTTAGTTATATAAATTATATATTCTATATATTTGTGTAATTTGGAGTGAGTTCAATCGAGATAATGAGATGGAATTGATTTAGCAGGAAATATGGGAAAAATATCAGACCTTGAAACATTATATATATATATATTTTACAAAATCGGATTTATTTTAATTTCAACAAAATAAAAATGAAAAAAAATAGGATGTATGTTTTTTGCAGAACCTGGCTTAATTCCTTCAATCCCCGCGAGAAGAAATTATTCCATTTCATTTTTCAGGGAGGGGTTCAGATAAAGAATAATATTTCAGAATCTGAAATATTGTATCTGAGATTCAGAAGGGCAATGCCGAAAAAAAACAAAAATAGAGTACGAAAAATTATTGAATTTGGTAGTCCAGGCCAAATGCAAATAATTTCTCAGAATTATTGTAAGGCCCAACTTTATCTATATAAAAATTTTGGGTGGATTGGAAATAGTCCAAGCATATTTTTTTTCTGAATTAAAAAATATTTTTCTGCATGACCCAATTTTATCCAATAGATAAATATCGTTAATTTTTCAAATTATTGGGATACAATATTTCAGGTTTCCAATTTTATCCATATATATATAGATTTCGAGTGGTGGAGAAGTAATCCGGGTAAAGGGGGAAAAATAATTTTGCGGAGCTTGAAAAACATATTTCTGCAAAACCCGATTTCGTCCCATAAGGTCATACGGAATTACTTCCCCAAAAAATAAATTATAAAGGGGAATTGCAAATGTCACGTAGAAGCAATAATTTAAGAATTAAATTCAAAAATCCCATTCCAGGGCCTTTCAAACTCTTAAAATATTATATATTTAATATAATTGAAAATGTATAATTTGCCTTGGATCCGAATCCCTCAAATTCTTATAAAATATATATTTTTTTTAAAATATTCACATTATATTTTGCTTTCGAAAATCATTTGGTACCTCAACGACGTAGAATTTGATATATTTTATCTATCCAGATGGTTCCATATCCGTCATTTTAGTGCATTTATTTTTCGATTTTCCATATCCATAAATTCTTGTTGTTTTTTCGAATTTTTATTATCTTTTCGCGCGCCTGGATTTTCTTTCTTCTCATTTTCTTTTCTTTGATCTTTTCTCTTCTTCTCTTCTTTTCTCTGATTTCTCCCATCTCTGCTTTTCATCTATCCACATTATCGGACATTTTATTTCTAAAATTCTTTCGAATAAAAAAGAATATCTATATAATCTATATTCCAATATTATTCTATATTTGAATAATTATATCAAATATATCCCAATATTTATTTTTATTGTAATATTTTTATAGCATAAAAATAGTATTGTCGAAGATAGTAATGGATATTTCAAAAAAGATAATATAAGAGATAAATTGATGTGATATATGGATGGCAGGTTGAATTCATTAATGGATCGAAAGGTAATTGAAATTATGTTTTGCAGAATAATTGAATTTGAAATTGATTTTATAATTGTAGTTGTGGCGATTGTGTTAGTGTTTGTTGAGGTTTGATAATGGTGGTTGTGTTAGTGGTAGTTAAGATAATGGTTGTATTGTTTGAAAGTGCCGGTTATATTAATGATGAATGGGATAATATTAATTATAATGATAATAATAATTGAAATAATGGTTAGGATAACAATAATTAAAAAATATTTGAAATAATTCAGATAAAAAAAAATTAAAGATCGAACTTAACAATGGATGTTACCGCCCCGTTGCCACCTCGGATCTCGGACCTCGAACCTCGGACCTCGGATCTCGGACCTCGGGTCTCGGACCTCGGGTCTCGGACCTCGGACCTCGGACCTCGAACCTCGGACCTCGGACCTCGAACCTCGAACCTCGGACCTCGGACCTCGGACCTCGGACCTCGGGGCTCGACCTCGGACCTCGGACCTCGAACCTAAGGGACAATCTGGTGAAACCAACTTTTTTTCTGAGCAAACCAGCTTTTTTTTCCAAGATGTTTCTGTGTTTTTCCTTTCTGGCATGGATGTTGAGCCTGTTGATTTACATGGGTCTATGTTGTGTCTCAATTGGATCTTCCTTGCCAAGATGTTGTCCACACCTCGCCTCCATGTTGGGTCTATGTTGGATCTGCCACCATGACCCTGGGTCTTGGTTGGGTCTATGTCTATGTTGGATCTGCTATGTTGGGCCTATATGTTGGATCTGCTGAGATGCCCACAAATGTGTAGCAAAGCTGGCGTTGGGGCCATAGGCTTTATGTTGGACGTATCCCATGTTGGACATATTTTCCTTTTTTTTGATTTCCAGGGGGGGGTCCGCCTAAAGGGCCTAAACCTGGGGAAGGCGGACTCCGTATTTTTTAAATTTGGTGATCTTGGTTACATTAACAATAATGGCTTTTACTTCAAACCACCGCAATAAAATTTCAGTGCATTTGCTATCCGTCAAAATAACCAGGACCCTAAGGCGCTGCCAAAGTGCCTCTGACGCTGCAAGAGTGTCATGAACTATTAACCATGATTCATTTCATTATGGGTAATAACCATAAACATCCATAAATGATTAACCATGATTCATCTCATCAAGCGTATATCTTTAATAAACCAGCAATCAATATACAATTCCCTGCATCATTTTCTAACATTTTCACCCAACATAGCAAATCCAACATAGACATAGACCCAACCAAGACCCAGGGTCATGGTGGCAGATCCAATATAGACCCAACATAGAGGCGCGGTGCGGACAACATCTTAGCAAGGAAGATCCAACTGAGACCCAACATAGGCCCATGAAAACCAACAGGCTCAACATCCATGCAAGGAAGGAAAAACACAGAACTATCTTAGAAAAAAAAATGGTTTGCAAAAAAAAAAATGGTTTCATCAGATTGTCTCTTATCTCGGACCTCGAACCTCGCACCTCGGACCTCGGATCTCGGGTCTCGGACCTCGAACCTCGGACCTCGGACCTCGGACCTCGGACCTCGAACCTCGGACCTCGGACCTCGAACCTCGAACCTCGGACCTCGGACCTCGAACCTCGGACATCGGACCTCGGACCTCCGACCTCGGACCTCGAACCTCGAACCTCGGACCTCGGACCTTAGACCTCGGACCTCGGACCTCGAACCTCGAACCTCGGACATCGAACCTCGGACCTCGGACCTCGATCCTCGGACCTCGGACCTCGGACCTTGGACCTCGGACCTCAGACCTCGGACCTCGAACCTCGGACCTCGACCTCGGACCTCGGGTCGGGCTCGTTGCCAAGTGCGTTCTGAAAAAATAATTTTTAAATACATAAAACAAATTATTAGATTTGTTTACTTCTTCTTTTCTTTAATATATATATATATATATTTTGATATATTTTTTGTGATTATTTTAAGCTATTTAAATTAAATTCTAATTTTCAAAAATAATTCAAAATTATATATATTTAATATATTTAATTTCGATATATAAATCATTATATATATATTTAACATATTAATTTTGAATCATTAATCGAAAATATTTAAATTCGAAATAATTTATAAATATATATATATTTAATAAATTCTGTATTTTTATATCATACATTCAATTGAAAAATTGAAGATAGATAGATATATATATATATTTTGAATATCTAATTTTATAATATAAAATTATATTTATATATACGAATATTAGAATATATATATAAATACATATAAATAATTATTTTAGACTACCTCCGAGAAGATTTTCCTTGGTCCGTCCGGCCATTTAAATATATGAAACCCAATTTATTTAAATATATGGTATTGATATTTAAATATATAATTCGAAATTTCATATTATTACCGGGGCCTCGTAATCTAATCCATTATATTTTTTTCATTACCGTATTTTGAATATAATAATATACTTATATTTCATTTTATTATTTCTAAAAAATATATAATCGAAGGAAATTTAGAAATTAAACTTCCGACAATATGGACAGATGAAAAGCAGAGCAGGGAAGAGGCAGAGAGAAGAGAAAGATCAGAAGAAAGAAGAGTAGAAGAGAAAGAGTCAGAAGAAAGCAAATGCCGATGTGCGAAAGGGTAGCAAAAATCGCGAAACACTGTATTTTCCCGATGATTTGGGGCTCCGGAGGGTCGAAGAGTAGGCTCGCTAAAGCGGCGGGTGCGGAGCCAGCTGGCCAGATGCGAGATGAAAAGTTGCACGCCGTTGTGGCGCGAAGCACATTTCAACATGTTAAAAGCACCAGGGGTTCGGACCATTCTCGGACAATTTTTGGAAATTGAGATGTTGAAAAAGTGCGTGCCGCTGTGGCGCGAAGCACATTTCCAAGTCAAAATGTATAAAGCACACCAGCTCCGGACCACTTTTGGCAGTTAAAATGCTAAAGCAGTGCACGCCGTTGTGGCGCAAAACACATTTCCAAGTCAAAATACACAAAACACCACATATTCACGCCACTTTTAGAGGTTCAGATGTCGAAAAAGTGCACGCCGTTGGGCCGCGAAGCACAGTTCGAAGTAAAAATATACAAAACACTTGGGGTTCGGACCACTTTTGGAGGTTCAAATGTCGCTTCGCCGCTTCGGATCCCTACACTACGTTACATTACACCACACTCCACTATACTACTACACTACACTATATTACACTACACTAGATTACACTGAATGACACTGCACCACGGATAGACAGGTAAACAGATAGATAGATAGATAGACAGATGAAAGAGAAAGAGAGAGAGATAGATAGGTATGTAGGTAGATAAATAGATAGATAATTAGATGAAAGAGAGAGAAAGAGAGATAGATAGAGAAAGAGATAAATAGATACATAGATAGATAGATAGAGAGATAGATAGATAGATCGATAGATAGATAGATACATAGACGATAGATAGGTAGGTAGATAGTCAGAGAAAAAGAGAGAAAGAGAGGAGCCCTCAAGCACCTTTCGGCCATCAATGGATTCGCTCTGCCATCCCTAATTCACAACAACCAATCTCTCCTATAGGTTTCCTATTTTTGAAACTTCCGCCACCGCCTTGTGCGGTACTACTGGTATTGTAAATATCTTTAAATTTTTATAATATTTAATTTTATAATTTATATTTCCAAAATTATATATTTAAAAATATTTTTAGGTGTTAATTTCCTCCTGATTCGTATTTTAATTAAATCAAAGCAAATTATTAAAGATAATTAAATAATTATCTATTTTAATTTTATTTTTTTTCATAATTATATCCAAAATAATCAAAATCCTGGAAATTAAACATATTACAAGCGCACATCCTTACTTACCCCATCCATATAGTAGTTACCTCATCCGCAAGGCGCACCCAATTACCCCAGGGCAAACAATAGTTACCCCAGGTTTCAAATCCCCGAGGTACAACGGCTCAAATACGTCATGTTTTGAAGTCGTTGCAAAATTTGAAGCATGTCCCTAGCTTGCATTTAGCTATGCCCAGAATCAGAAAATGGGAAGGTGCGACCTGTCAACTTGGAGTTAAATCCCAATGGCGCACCGCCAAAAGCAATTCCAAGTCAAAAGGTTAGCCAAGCATTGAAATAGCATCGCCAGCTTGCGTTCTGGTATCTCCAAAAGAAATAAAATAAAGGGTGTCCATTCTCAGAATCCTAAAATCCCAATAGCACACTTACAAGAAACTGGAAAATTTTCACGAAACCGTTTCAATTTTGAATCATGTCCCTAGTTGCATTTAGCTATGCTAGGAATCAGAATATGGGAAGGTACGATCTGTCAACTCGGAGTCAAATCCCAATAGTACACCGCCAAAAGCCATTCCAGGCCAAAAGCTTAGTCAGGCATTGAAACAAGCAATAAGGTCCGGAAGATGAGGTGGAGGAGGATGGTGTTGCGGAAGATAAGGTAGAGGAGGATAATGAGGTGGAGGATGACGATGTTGAGAAGGAGGAAGATAATGATATTGAGGATAAAAAGGATGATAATTAATGCTGCGGAAAAGGAGGTGGAGGAGGATGGTGCAGAAAATGAAGTGGAGGATGACGATATTAAGGATGATGATGTCAAGGGGGAGAACGAGGATGCTGAGAATGATGATGTGGAGGAGGAGGAAAATGATGATACTGAGGAGGAGGAAGAGGAAAAGGAGGAGGAGGAGGACCGATCACAAGAGCCCGGAGTGTGTACACACGGTGTGGGAAACTTACGTTGCTCCAGGGAGTGTTGGGGGTCAAACGGATATAATTTGATATAACTAATATTTGCCATGTTAAGGATCATACCAAATAACAAATTATGTAGTAATTCATTCCAGTGGTTGTGTCACTTCTTCCGCATGGCACACCGAGATGAAACAACAAAGTGCTATCTGAGACAAGAAAGGGCTTTCACCCAATATTTTCTTACTTTCAGAAATTTCGATATCTCGAATTAATCAATCAAAAAATATGTTTAAGAAATTAGGGGGAAGTCGAAGAATCACGAAACCACCATAGCATTTTGATGTATTTTGTGCTTACTACTTGGTCGTGCCTTTGCAAAGAGCGTATATAATACTTATACGAAAAGAACGTAAAGACAAAAAAAAAATACGCTGCAATCTAGAATGCTTTGTGAAGAACACTGGTATATATAGCATCTTGATATAAAATTCTGCGTGAGATGCTTGTAGGGAAGGAGAGCATGCTAGCTAGGGCTCCGAGGCTCCTAAATCACAGTTCCAAAGAGTGAGAGCTCAACTTTGGGCCAATATGGAGAAGTCAGTGACCGCAAGACTCGGATTAGGAATAGAGGTGAAACAAATTGGGTGGCTCGCTTCTGGGATGATACAACATAAGCAGAAAAGATTGTAAATCGGTCAACTCCAAAAGATCATGGTATTTACAGGTGTTTGCAAATTCACGAGAAAGTGGTGGATCCATTGGGACAAAACATGTCTATTCACGAGAAAGTGGTGGATCTGTTGGCTACTTGTTCCCTTGCAGGTCCCGTGGACTAAGATGTTGCAGCATCATCAGCTCTTTCTGAATCAAAGGTATTTGGATGATGCATAATTCTCTACGTTTTTCGTCGTTAGATTTCGAATCGTTACGTCAGATCGTTTTTATTGGGCTGCACGAAGCGCATAAGTGGCCAAGTGGTATTCTGCGGTCGTGAAAGCATGGACCAACCATGCAAGGATCACAACTTCTTGCGATACCATTAACCAATCAAAAAGAGCGTGGTTTACTATGTTTTCTTGCTTTGTTCATTTGTTCAACCTCAAAGGTTGGAGGGCCTCCCGTTTATTTTGTATCACAAATTTCAAAGTAACTCTTCCCGCAACTACCTTTCATACTTGTCTCGTTTGGTGATTTTAGTACTGCCAAAATACCAAATATAATAAACATGCGAAGAGGGCGAATATTAGGAGTGATAATGCCTCAAATTAATTCAAATGATATATGTATATAATATATCATTAGAAAAAAATCATATGATATCATATAGCTACATATTAAACTATTATATACAAATCTATACTACAGTCTTGTATTGCCTCCCCTGAGAAGTAGATACAATCAGGTGATTGCCGTTGCAACCAAGGGATAGCATACAGAAAAAAACAAGCAATGCTATCCATCTTGACTCTGTTATTTGCTTGGAATCCAATCCATGCTATCCATCCTGATGGCCTTCTTTGTACAAGACTAGCAGTGTGATCTGGTGGAGCTGCGCGGCGTGCCAGTCATTCAGTAGCGAAGGAAAAACAACAGCATTCATCATTGAAAAGGCCATGATCTTGCATGTTCAGCACGTTTGATGATGTTTATCCCTCATTTCTGAAGTGCATTCTTGGATGCAGGGGGTATCCCATTTCCTGTGGAAGGTAGAAAAAACACAGCAGGATGTGATGTACCCAGGAGAGTAGTGATGAGATGAGTAGTGGCTATGTGCCCTGCAGCTATCACCAGCTAAATTCAAATGTCGGAAGATTTTGAACTCAGCGCGAGAAACCTCAGCTGGGCTGCACTATGGGAAGGGTGTCCATTGGGGCCAAGTGCCAAGGGCAAATCGGAACTTGAGGTCCGTCGACAAATGGGATGCCATTCCAAACTGCCATGGGTATCATTTGGTATCCATTGGTTACAGCAAAGAAAGCTCTGAAAAATGAGCAATATTGAAAAAACATTTTGCAGCCGAGAAACTGTCACGTTCCTTTGGACGAGAGGCCTCAGAATTTTGATTGTCAACAGTGTCAACAGCTCCAAGCAGAACGGCCCCAATGACCGCAGCACAGCAGGATCAGGGCGTGCACCAATCGTGTCGGACCTTTTTTTCACAAAAAAGTCGGCCGGACCCCCTACACTGTACTGCAACGTGCGGTACTGTACTGACTTATGCTGTGATCGGTGGACCTCCTCTTCAAATGTGATCGATTTTTGAACGAAAATTCGGTATTCTGTCCCCATTTGTCGCGCGCCTTCAGTGAGGATTGATGGGGAGTAAGCCCCCGCTCAACAAAGGAAAGCATGATGCAAAAGTGCTGAATGAGACAGCTGTCGTATGTTGGATGCTTTTGAACATGTTGAACCACTGACTTGGCCTTTCTGAAAGGACCCTAGCAACAAGCTGCACGACACATTTTGAACTTTTGGGCGACATAATTATGGGGGCATAAAAGGCCCTGAGAATTATGGACTTGGACTTAGTCCATGTCCGTAGGTGCTTCACTCTCTGCGCCACTCATCTCACCTCAGCCCAGCAAGCCTCCCCAATGCTTGGTTGAATCTGGGTATGGATTAAACATGATTAAACTGGATGCCAGGCTGTAGAATAGTTGAATGCGGCCAAAAAACAATAAACACAAACAGTCTGATTCTATACCTGATTTCTTTGGTTTTAACTTTGCCACCATTTTTAACACTACCCATGTCACTGGGCGATGAACAATCATGAACATGCAACTGTGCCAGGCAAAATTGCGACCCCTCAACTTCCATGTGTTGTGCTGTCATTGTGCAATGACTATCATCAATGGATTCCGATTTGAATGGGCAACCCCCAGCATATCCCAACAGCGGCAAGTGGCTGTCATGAGAGTCATCAGCTGCTGGCCTGCCACGTCTGAAGGCTGACAGAAACTTCTGCATTTCCCCTGCCTTTGCAACCACTACACATCAGAATTGCATGACCGCTAAGGCAGTCTAAGCCACTGGATTTCTCAGCCGGCATACCCATATCTTTCTATCATCGTTCCATCCTCTTTCCATCATCCTCCCCCTTTCCAAGCCAGCATCAACCTTGTCAATATCTGTCTATATCTTTCAATGAACCTTCCTCAACAGCCTCAACAGCCATCACTGCCGCCTGGAGGACTTACAAAGGGCGTGGCCCGTGGCACTGAGCCCAGCAGCTTGGAGCTGAGACTTGGAAAGGCCGAAGCCCTTGGCGCGCGAGACAGCCGCAGAACTCCTGGGGGACGGTGATGGTGGAGCCTCGTTGGTGGAATCCTTGGCGCACGCACATGGCGCCTATGGCGCATGGGGTCATGGCTGGGTCACACTGCAGGGTCAGGGAACCAGTACCTTTTGAGGTTTCAACTTTGTTTTTCAGGTTGCTGAAAGCGTTTGAAAGCAGGATTGTTAATCGTTCAAGCAAGAGTCCACCAAGAGCTCTTTGAACCTGGAAAAAGTCCAGAATTTCGACGGTGAATCATCCTCCTTAGTACTCAATACGCTCTGATTGGATGCCATCCTCCTGTCTCTTTCGTTCTCCCTGGCCGGAGCAGGCAAGTTCAGCTCATTCAGCTCTACGGTGGGCACTTCTGGCTCCTCTTTGGCATGTTCTTCATCTGCACGATCTTGTTCGTAGTAGGTTTGTGCCAAAAAATGTGCGTACTGCTGATCGTTCTTCGAAAAGCGGGACGCCACGCGAGCCAAGGCCTCCTCATCCATGATGCCCAACTCATGTTGCCTCATCTGCTCCTTCGTCACGGCCGAGATGTAGGCCACCCGGTTTTTGGCTCGGGAACGTTTCCGTCCCAAGCCCAGGCCCCGTCGAGACTCATCCTTTAGACTGGGATATGCTTCACGCATGGCCTGATAACCTGCGAAGGAGTGCACCCCAACGCTGCAGACAGAGTTGAATTCCACACCTAAAGTCTGCGCAGCAGCCTTGTAGGCTTTGGCAATCTCCAGGCGAACTTTGAGAAATTCATCAAAGTCATCCTGCTGCCACCAAAGTTGAGATTTCTTCTCATCAGAGAGCTCCAGCAAGCAAGGCACTGCCATGCATTCCACCTGGCCACGGCGTCCGACCCAGCACAAATAATGAAAGGCTGAGCCCGCGGCGTCTGTCTTAGAGCCTTATATTTGTGATCCTGGATCAATGTCCAAACAAAGATAAACACAGCTGTATGGAGTTCAAAACGGGAAGCCATTGGAAGGGTTATGAAGGTTCGAAACCGCAACACGTGTCTTTCTCAACATCTTTCCCAATGTCTGTCGGCCTCGGGACTGAACTTAGCATTCTTCGGTAGCACGATGACCAATGGCCGCGGATCTCCAACCCCCAGCCGGGGCCGCCAATATCTGGCAATGCCTCCTATGAGTACAAGGGCACCCAAGACATAGTGTAGAAGATGCCCGGTTCGGTGGAGAACGGCGAAAGTGAGGGCAACAGCGAGGAGAAGCCCCAAATAGGCCCTCCATTTCTGATCGCATGCATTTTTCCCGTTCCCACGGCTAAGGTTCATTGCGAGGATGGTCAACACGCATTGGGGCCGCAGAATGCTGCGTTCAAAAGGGCTATCTACGGTAAGAAAGCGTTGCAAAGTGTAGGTGGCGTTTCTGTTGTTTTGCAAGGTTACCTGTGCCTACATGTGGAATGTGGCTACTTTGTTGCACTGGGTGTGTTCCTTGCTACTTACGGGTAGCCTATGCCAATATATTGTCTCTCTCGCTAAACCGCTTGGCATCTCTAAGGTCGGTCCCCAGAATCAACAAAGCTTGCAGCAACCGCTCTACCTGAGAGAAGCATGCGGGCGAGCAATTGAAGAATCATCAGCAGGCTTCGAACTTCAAGAAAAATAGGAAAAATGCAATCAACCCGCTCAGGTAACTGCAAAGGCACTTCTCTGCAAGAGATGAATGTTTTTGGTTTGGGTAATATGCGCGTCATGCATGCTTACCCCAAGGCCCTCCAAAGGCTGCACCGGATGACTTTTTGAAACGAGCTCCGCTGAAGCGAGTGGTTTCACCCCTTGGAGCCCCCTAGCATCGCCAGGGTTTGGCCTGAGCTCAGCCTAGGCACAGAAAGAATGCCTACAGCCTGCCATGGATCGGCTACTACTAAAAGACATGCAGGACTTGAAACCACCTTGATCCATTTTGGCTGTTCTTTGATCCAGCATACATTGCTAGACACCAGTGAAACTTGCCCCCAAAGCACGACATCATGTAGGCACGCATGATATACAACCATTGCAGAATATTGCAGATTTAACAATTTTTTGGTTTTCCTCTCTCTCTCTCTCTCCCTATATCTGTATAAATATGTACAAATATGTATACGTATGTAAATAAGAATAATAACTTACAACACATTGTAGATCTGATCTCCAGTGGATTCATGGGCCGTCCTGGTCACCGCTGCTCTCCCTCTTTGGAGATGAGCTGCCGGGAACCGCCTAGGGCGCCGCCAAGACGAAGGAGCCCTGGGCCAACAAAGTCATCGCGGCAATGACCTCGGCCGAGTTGGCCTGTGGAAACCATTGGGGTTGAGATGGGTTAAGTGGAATAACCATTGGAATATTATAAGAATATTATAACATTACTATATAATCTCATGATATTCCATGATATTCCTATTAATTAAAATCCCATGAGTTACATTCAGTTACCATGAATTTCCATCTTTTTCGGGTTGATGAAAACCAACAAGGAAGTGGTGGTTCATGTGGTAACCCCGATTAACCCCCATTTAAACGTGAAATCGAAGAACTCCTCATCAACCTGGCCCTTGTTTGCAGATACCCAGAGGCGCTCCAGGAGAAAAAATCGAAGAGTTCAATTTTAGTGGGGTGCGATACATTTGAACTTCATGGAACATAAATATCCACCATATATCCACCAATATGAATCAATTCAAGGTTTAACTGGTTTCGAAATGCGCCCAGCTCACGAACCTTAAGGACACGGCGAAGTAAGGCAAACCCGAAGGACGATTGTTGGAGGATATGGCCTCAGTCACTGGATCCTCTCTACTCCTTGACGCAAATTGAAACCGGTCCCAGCAGCCCAGCTGAAGAGGTTGCTATAAAGCAGCGGAGCCAAAACCTGCCGTGGAAGATGCATGAAGATGCAACATCTGTGGCCGAGACGGGTGTACACACGCCCTTTCAAGAAGATCTGAAAATAATAAGCAAAAATAACAGCTACAAAACGTATTGCCCCAAAGAACCAGGGGTGAGTCATAGTGATTGGAACCATGTTGCCACAAATTTGCACCCGCCGAAGTCTGGGCTAAGAAACAACCAAATTATCCAAATTCATATTTAGGGATTTTGCATCATGACGCGAAGCACGGCATCGTTTTGCAGCATGCCCCCCAAAATTGACACATTAAGAGCTTGCCCCCAAGTGTGTGGTTTTTCCTGGGAAACTCTTTGGACATCAAAACGTATTGAAACATATACTAACCCCATGCAAAAGCAAAGCGAAGGCAGGCTGGGGCCGACGCTGACCAACTCTCCCCATCTCCGGCCCATCCTTAACGTAGGCCAAAAGGTTGGCTGTGGCCACAACAATCTCCGCACGGCCTAGACCTTCCGCAGCGCCGTAGGTCCTGTGAGGGGACGTTGCTATCCGGATCTTTCCGGGAACGCCATTTGAAGTATTGAAGCCAGTAATGGGGATGAAGAGTATACATGAATTACCGCACTTGAATCCTCCCATTAGTTTCTACATAGGGGTCAAACAAAGAGGTCATTTCTGACAAATTCAAACCGGGTTCCATAATATTCAACAATATCAAGACATATCAAGACCACAGGAGGGTCGGAATTCGTTGATTCCAAGACATGATTCTCCGCCTCAGAAGGGGTTCTGATGGTTCGAATGATCAGGAAAATCTCAATCGAGGGTCCTCACGGCAAAAAAACATATATACATATATAAATATATCTACATATATATAATTACCCAAAAAACAGTTCGTCTCGTCCCCAATAGTGTTAGGAAAGCAATTGCAAACCATCCCCATTTCTACGATAATATGAGCATGTTTTTTTCCTTGAAGACATGGGCATTGCTCTACCAACATCAGCTTATTCAACTCATCAACATTCACCCAGGTGAATGATCAGCGACCAAGGCGCTGCAAATACGTTGTCAAAGAGTTGCTCCGGAGTTGCCCGAAGGTCCAGAGAAACATGGCCTGGGAATCCAGGGATTCGGTCTTTGGACATGTGCTGGCATTATTTGCAGATGATATACTGTATATATGCTAGCATGCTATTACATAATACATTTCATATTATATGATATAAGACATGTAAGATAATGCTTTATAACCTGATATCAAATACTTAAACAATACCAGTAGTACCGCACAAGGCAGTGGCGGAAGTTTCAAAAATAGAAAACCTATAGGAGAGGTTTGTTGTTGTGAATCAGGGATGGCAGAGCGAAGCCACTGATGGACTGAAAGGTGCTAGAGGTCTCCTCTCTTTCTCTCTCTTTCTGACTCCTTCTCTCTTTTTCTCTCTGTTTCTCTATCTTTCTCTGATTATCTACCTACCTACCTACCTACCTACCTACTGATCTATCTGTCTACCTATCTATCTGTCTGTCTGTCTATCTATCTCCCTATCTATCTATCTATCTATCTAGCTGTCTAGTATTCTCGCTATTTGTCTATCTATCTCCCTATCTATCTATCTATCTGTCTATCTATCTACCTATCCATCTATCTTTTTATTTAGCTGCCTCTCTATCTATTTGTCTGTCTGTCTATCTGTCCATCTATCTATCTACCTACCTATCTATCTATCTATCTATCTGTCTAGCCATCTATCTATCTATCTATCTATTTATCTATCTATCTATCTATCCATCCATCCATCTATCTCTCTATCTCTCTCTTTCATCTGTATATCTGTCTATCTGCCTAGCTGTTTATCTATCTATCTATCTGTCTACCTGTCTATCTGTGGTGTAGTGTCATTCAGTGTAATGTAGTGTAGTGTAGTGGAGTGTAGTGGAATGTAGTGTAATGTAGCGTAATGTAAAAGTGTAGTGTAATTTAGTGTAGTGGAGTGTAGTGGAGTGTAGTTGTATTTGTAGCTGTAGTTGTAGTGTAGTGGAGTGTAGTGTAATGTAGTGAAGTGTAGTGGAAGGTCGTGTAGTGTAGTGTAGTGTAGTGTAGTGTAATTTAGTGTGGTGGAGTGTAGTGGAGTGTAATTGTGTAGTTGTAGTTGTAGTGCTGTGGAGTGTAGTGTAGTGTAATGTAGTGAAGTGTAGTGGAAGGTAGTGTCGTGTAGTGTAATGTAGTGTAGTGGAGTGTAGTGTAGTGTAATATAGCGTAGTGTAGTGGAGTGTCGTGTAGTGTAATGTAGTGTAGTGGAGTGTAGTGTGGTGGAAGGTAGTGTAGTGTAGTGTAATTTAATGTAGTGGAGTGTAATTTAGTGTAGTGGAGTGTAGTTGTGTAGTTGTAGATGCAGTGTTGTGGAGTCTAGTGTAGTGTAATGTAGTGAAGTGTAGTGGAAGGTCGTGTAGTGTAGTGTAGTGTAATGTAGTGTAGTGTAGTGGAGTGTAATGTAGTGTAGTGTAGTGTAATTTAGCGTGGTGGAGTGTAGTGGAGTGTAGTGTAGGAGAATGTAGTGAAGATGTAGTTGTAGTTGTAGTGTAGCGTAATGTATTGGAGTGTAGTGTGGTGTAGCGGTGGTTGTAGTTGAAAATGCTACAAAACCCTCTTGTTTTGCTCACTTTTGATAAGGTTCACAATCCTGTGCGCCTGCCACGCGAAGCGACATCTGAACCACCAAAGTGATCCGAACCCCTGGTGTTTTTAACATTTTGACTTCAAAATGTGCTTCGCGCCACAACAGCGTGCACTGTTTCGACATCTGAACCTCCAAAAGTGGTTCGAATCCCTGGCGTTTTTAACATTTTGACTTCGAAATGTGCTTCGCGCCACAACGGCGTGCACTTTTTCGACATCTCAACTTCCAAAAGTGGTCCGAGAATGGTGTGTTTTGTACATTTTGACTTCGAAATGTGCTTCGCGC
>Ga0126342_10010434_pt1 | contig 16615 bp, 21 predicted proteins | sample Cyp1metagenome_FD_92528 | JGI IMG/M metagenome (GOLD analysis project Ga0126342, IMG submission 92528) | Coral microbial communities from Lord Howe Island, Old Settlement Bay, Australia - Cyphastrea 1 metagenome | ecosystem: Host-associated > Invertebrates > Cnidaria > Coral ... | reverse complement strand
TTTTCATCTCTCATCTGGCCAGCTGGCTCCGCACCCGCCGCTTTAGCGAGCCTACTTTTCGACCCACCGGAGCCACAAATCATTGGAAAAACACAGTGTTTCGCGACTTTCCTACCTTTTCGCACACCTGCATCTTCTTTCTTCTGATCTTGTCTCTTCTGACTCTTCTCACCTCTGCTTTTCAACTGTCCATATTGTCGGAAGTTTCACTTCTAAACTTCCTTCGATTATGATTATATCCATGAGTAAATGTGGCTCTGGGGTGGATTGCACTTTTCCTGAAACCTTTCATTCAACGAACCATGGATGCTCGTGACAAAAAGCGACCAGGAGGTATCCGACAACGCCTGGAAAGTGAACTGCTCGAACGTGCCAGAACATCATCCTTGGCTACCTACTTGCTAGGTGAGTATGCATGGGGTACTATGACTATGAGTGTCCAACAGGTTCAACAGATTGCAAGTTTGGCTATGGCGCTATGGAAGACTTGCAGCAAACCGAAAGTTTAGTGAAATTCCCAGACCTTAAAAAATTTTCAACACTCGGTACAGGTGGCGTTCATGTCAACAACATGTCCAGGGATATCGGCAAGTACATTGATTCCATTGGCAGCCTTCCTCCAACAAGTGCAGTCGAGATACCAACCAATCAGGGCGATGCAAAGACTGGAATTTTGTTACCTCATGAGATTTTTAGTTTTCTTTTCGAAAATTATCCAAATGCATTCAATAAACTTTTCATGCCAGGTGGAGAAACTGAATGTGAAAAAAATTGGAGGCAATGCTCCGGTGCATCATGCTTACACGGTCAGCCAGCTTTGAGGAAACTTGAAACAAAGAAGGCGGTCCAGGCATCCACGGGGACGAGGTGGTCGTGGCAAAGTGTGGTGCAAAATGGCAGTTGTCCTTAGTTTTTTAAACTTATTGGCTACTGCACTGCCCACAAAGGATTCGCTGCTTTGGATCTGGGCATGTAACCCTGCACAGTTTGTGTCGGGAGATCAAGGTAGCGTGCATGCTTTTATGTTGGTTTTGCGGTGGTCACTGGATGCTCTTGTTAGTGGTGTTTGGCCACGGGTTGACCATAGAGGAGTCAGGTATCCTCCCCAGTCTAGAGAAGGTAAGAAAGCTGGGAAATATTTGGCTGGAGGATTCTATGGAATTGTCATGGCACTAATCGGTGACCTTGACTACATGAACAAATTTCTGGGACAACCTCATTGGGCAAGTGCTGCAAACCCTTGCAATCTCTGTTTATGTACCAAGGCAGGCCCTCTCACGTGGAAAGACAGTCGCCCAAACGCACCATGGAGAGCAACGACCTACACAACAGGAAGCTGGCAAGCAAACCCCGACAGGTCCAAGAAGTTTGTCTTGTCTAGGATGAGACTGGCCGATGCCAGTACACCCAGGGCGGTGCAAAAATTAACCCATGTCATCAAAGAAAGCAAAAGTACCATCCGCATCACCAGTGGAAAGACTCGAAACAGCTTGAGGCAAACGAATCACATCATCAGGTGTAAACGCGACAGCAGAAGATGAATTCGAAGAAGAACTAGGACGTGTAGCAGCAGTAGTTTGATTAACACTTGTCTTCCGGTGAAGTCTCATACGGCGACCATCCACTTTTTGAGCTGGAATAAAAGCAGCACATAATCTTGGAAAGCAAATATCAAAAGGAGTTCTATTGCTGATCCATCCTGGTGGAGTTCTTTCTCTTTTCTTCGTGCGAGTGCAAGGTTGATGGTGCTTGACATTATGGCGGTTATTCCATGGATATGAAGCGTTACAGCGCAAACATTTGATTTTACCAGCATCACCACAGGTAGCAACTGACAGATTCCAAGCCAGTTCGTGGCCATTGGCAACGTCCAAAATAGTTCTGAAAAGATCCATCATCGTGTGCGGGTTATTCTTGGCAGACGGCACATCAACCCAGTAATCTTCATGAATATGTTTCTGTTTGCAAGAGTGCTTCGAAATCTTCAGGCGCCGATGTCGGGGCTCATATGTGGAAAGCCCACACTTCCTACAGAAGACCCCTCCATTGTTCAGAGAGGAAATGAAATGCCCATTTTCTTCAAGCCCTTGAAAACGAGTCACAGTAGAACTTGCTAAATTCACATCAGCATTTTCATGGCCAGGTGCTGGACTAGGCCCATTTGTCGGCAATTCGTTCATATGCTGTGTAATGTGCGCACGCCAGATGCGGACAAGTGTAGTCTGAATAATCTCAATATTGTCACGCAACATGTCACTGGCGTCCCAAGTCAAAATTGCAGCATAACGGAAACAAGATTTTGCCTGCACAAATTCATGGAAAAGGAAATCGATGGGTAATCGGATATGACTATAGTGAGTGCAAAACCAAGAGATGTGAAACACTGTGCACGGACCACCAACAGTGCAAGTACAAAGAACCTGCTCTTTGCCTTTGCTCTTGTGGCGAGCTTTCGTGTCCTGAGTCAAAAGTCCTCCCGAAAGTAGAGAGCGAAGTACTGCAGATGTTTGCAATAGGTCTTCTTTTTGCAAATTATCAGTGGCAGCATGAAACTGTTGATCAAGTTTACGCAGCAGTTTCAAAGTCGACTTGCGATCGACACCTTGCTCAATACCACGAAAATCCGGTCTGTCGCGTGAAACCCTCTGAAATTCATGCGCCCGCCATTTCTCACGAACGTTATGCATCCATAAATGTTTGTCATGCGGGTCAGTCTCAAACATGTCGTCAACCGAACCTTGGAAACCTGGAAGGTTGTTGATCTGTCTCAAAAATGACAAGGGACCATCGTGCTGACCATAATCTCCAAATCTATATTGATGTATCATGTCATGCAGCTGTGGACTTGTTTTGGCAACACGCCAAGCAATAAGCAAGCCATCCATAATTCTTGAGAAAAACGGATTCAGAGAAGGAGAGGTCAAAAGAGCAAAATAAATAGTTGGATTGGCAGTGTATTGGTCACGACGCAATAGAGCACGCATGATCTTTGATCGCAATTTGATGATTTCATCTTCATGACCTCGAGCAGTGCAAAGTTGATGTGAGCCAGCACCCCAAGTGAACTGAGATCTAGTTCGTAAAAGAGCGTTGCAACGGTCCCTCCAAGGTATAAGTAAATTTCAAACACGCAATACAGTTTTGGTCCAGCTTTTCATGCGTTCCTTCTCCAGTTGCGTTGGGTTCAGTTTGTCTGAATCGCGGAAAACGATAGAACCACCAAGCAATCGAAAGGTATTGCTGTGGGACAAATTGTCATTAATGGCACCAGCAACACACATGTGACCAAAAGTGAAGCTCTTCTTCTTGTTCAGTTCTCCACCAATAGATTGCACAAAATCATCGGAAATGTGGAAGGCCTCACGGATCTCCATGGTCAAGGCCGCTTTTTCCCCAGAAATTGCTGTGATGGAAACATCATCAACATAGGATCTTGGTCTGCAAGTAGGGCACTGTTCATTAATAGCGGAAAGCCAAATATGCACAACTGCGTTCATTGCCACCATTGAAAGTGGGCAACCTTGCAAAATTCCGCCATATAGAGGGCATTCCTTGTCCAGATAAATACCAAGCTTGTATCGACGGGAAGCCATGTGAAGCATACCTAAATAAGGAGTCAAGACTTGCACCGGCATCTTCATTTTGCGCAGTATATATGCCAAAACGTTTCTAGGCACCCTGTCAAAAGCTTTCACCAGATCGAAACTAAGACCAGCCACAAATGTAGAGTTTGTTGACTTTTCAAGATCAGCCATCACCTCGAAAATTACCGGTTCTGGACCACGACCAGATCTTCCTCCCCACATGCCATCATGACACCATACTTCTTGCCAGAGTTTGTTCAGTTGCTGGGCTCTAAGACGGCCCCAAACACGGTAAAGTGCTGACAATACGGTGATGGGTCTTAATTCCAGAGGAGTAGCGGGAGGTTCAGTTGTTTTGGGAATCAAAGTGGTAAATCCGCTAATCATCGCAACAGGCCATTTGCCTGTTTCTTCTACAATACTGAGCAGCTGCATCATTGGTTCAAAAACACGAGGTCCAAGACGCTGCAAACATATCCGGATTGTCTTGCCAATCTGACTACATTTTTCCTGGGCTCAGTGCTGTGGTTGCTAGCACATGAAATTTTATTGGGTGAACCCCTTGCGAACATTCGCGCTATTGGCCTCTACGTGTTCCGCTGCCAACGAAGAAATAGCATTCCTTCCAAATTTCCTTTGACAGCATGGCGGAAATTGAGCATTTTTGAAAGGCAAAAAGGGTTTCCAAAACTGAGAGGCAAAGGTGCCCATGTACGTCACGTTGCAAAAGCTTTGCGTGCCCTTTGGAATCGAAAAATGTCTCAGGCCAATCGCAACCATCGGCGGGTTGCATGATTTTCAAACTGGATTCCCAGGTGGATGCCATATTGGAACAATATTCACCGAGCCTTGGATATTTTGCATTACCACCTGAGGATGCAACTTTGGTCATTTCCAAACAGAATCAGATCAGTCAGCTGTACCAAGTTCTGGAGGAAGAATACGCGACAGCTGCAACACCTTTGTTCAATGTAGTGAGTAAACTCCATTATAGCCATCACACTTTTGAAGAAGCGCATCATCTTCACCCTCATCTTGCTTGGTGCTGGCGCGGAGAAGATTTCATGAATGTTGCAAGCACTTTGCTGTCATCGTGCATGAGAGGACGCTCAGATGCTGGAGCGACCATCAAAGCAGTTCAGAAGTATCGTTTAGCAATGCATGTGTCTTGGAGAGAGATGAATAAATATCGATGAGCTGTGCCACATGCCGATCAAAAATATATGCCGCAGTTCCTGCAGCGCGCTCTTCATTTCTGCGTAAACAAACATAGCGTCCTGATTCTGATACACACAAACGCACATATGTAGACAAATATATATATATATATATATATATATATATAAATGTAGAATATATTAATAATTCTATATGTAGTCACGTGCGAGAAATTCTTGGAGAGGTTCTTGGAGAGGTTCTTGAGAGACACGTGATTGTTTTTATAACTATCTTGGGCCAACCAAGCGGCGCAGGCGGTATCTTGGAGTATATATGTTGTGATGCTTGGCTTGGCATTAAGGCATTGTGCTTTCAAGCTCTTGAAATTTCTATTGAGCAAGCATTGGAAGGCCGATGCATCACATGTTCCGAATGTTTCAAAGCAATGTTTTGCAACTGTGTCTGTGTGGCTGTTTTGAGAATAGCCAAGGTTCGAACGAAATCATGCGGAAAAAAGTCTCAACAAAAAATAAAGTTATATGATCCTGTAAAGATTTAGAAAAATACAATAATATATATATATTTAATTTAAGGTACAGGTAATGAAAAAGTATTCACAGAATGGAATATGAGTATACAATGGGAAACTTTGGTCACCGCATACGGCTCGAGCCGAGCTGCAATTTGCAAGAACTGTGACTCACATTGCAAATGAATATTTTTTTTTACAAAAATGCAAGGCGACAAATCGAAGCAGAACCAAAAATACCACACATGTGCATGAGCCTCCAGCACTGTTCATGTACTTGTTCATGTTGTTTTTGAAGATCTTCCTTATGTACTCGTACATTTTGGCTCAAGTGGCTTTTGTGACATTCTTATGTTGCGGCTTTCATCTTTTCTTTCCCCACCCTCCCACTCCTTTCTTGGCTTTACCTCGTCGGCTTGCCCTCGGTTGCCCTCGGTCCTGCTATATGTCGGCTTTGTCTTCTCATCCTCTGACGGAATATCCGTTAAGGGGGTTTAAAAGTCCATCTGAGATAAGACATCTCATTTGGATGCGTGGCGAACCAGCTTGGATAACAGATCCATCAATTCAGCAAGTTGAAATAATAAAATAAATATATTAATATAAATAATTTAAATATATAATTACGTATTGAAATGTTTTCTATATCGGACGTTGGGTTGGTATGTTTGGGTTACCTTATCTATATATTGATTGGTTTGCTTTTGTAAATTATATCCCCGCGTTTCGTAGCAACAAAAGAATGTCTTTCAAGAACTTCAATGGAAGGCATGCAGGAACAGGTTGAGATAGCAAGAACAAATATGAATTTCAGAAACAAATCTCAAGACATGCAGCCAATGTTGAATCTTCAAGAACTCATGCGCAACCAATAGACAAGTGTCACAGCAGTGATGTATATGTGTGCATTAGTTTCCAAGAACCCATGCAGTGCTTGGAGGCGCACATATTCCAAAGACATTTGCACATAGAAAAGAATCATGATTGAACATGTAGATTGAAATTGCAAGAACTGCCTTCATCAAAGAGCATATTCACATACACGTGCCGAAAACACAGGGCGCATTTCAACAGCTGCCAGCTAGCCACATATCTCTTCGTCAACTTTTAATCAAATGGCATGTTCTTCGTAGAGGATGTATGAAGCAGTATGGTATTGCTTTTGCCTTCGACTAGCAAGAAATTAAAGAAATTATAGCCTTGAAAAGCTTTGTCCAGTCAGCGTTGCTGCAAAAAGCAAGACAAAAAGACAAATTTTAATGCTTGAAACTAAGCAGTTTTAGCCATGAATATATTGCCCCAGAAAAGTACAAAAAGGAGTAAATATCGATTTAGTCCGGGGAGTAAATTTAGTCCTAGGAGTAAATTTAGTCTTTCAATTTACTCCAAAAAGGAGTAAATTTTCTCCAGCGACTAAAGACTAAATCCTTATTTTTGACTAAATTACTCCTAGGACTATTTTTAGACTATTTTGATTAGGTATTTGGTGATGGTGCAGATGAGATTGCAATTGGATAGCACAAGTGCTCAAAGGTCCTTCAACAGGTTGGGGTGTGGATGTGCCAAGCAAGCACCTTCAACGCGTTTGTTTTGGAACCAACAGGCCATGAGGAGAAAATGGTTCCTGGTAGCAAGGGGGGGCGCACCTGAAAACTTTGCCGACTTCAAACATGAAGCCTCTTTCTCGAGAACGACGCGAATTTTTGATGAGGAGGATTGAATTGACCAGCAAGATTCGAGATCTTCAATGATGAGATGCCACCAGCCATCACCCCGATGCTAATGATAATGTCTGGATATCTGCAGGGATGCGACGCTACAACCTTGTGGAGCTTACATTGATGAATCCTGTGAGCTGGACGTCGGCTATGTGGTGGACTTTGATGACGTTGGTTCTGGCTTCAGCGGTCCTCTGCCTCATGGCGAATAATCGACAGACAAATGCAAAGCTGGAACAAAAAAAATTGGAAGACGATCAGGAAGACGATGAGCGTCAGAGACCAAGGTGATCCCTGTGTGCACTCTCTTCCTGATGCCCGTGATTGTTTCAGTGGCGTTTGGTCGGAGAAGCACGACGAGGAGTTGAGAGTATGCCGACGTGATGGAGACCCTCGATGGAACAGCAACACCGAGACCGGAGAAGTCCTTTGGCCAATGGAGTTCGTGGTTCAAGTGCTGGTGGAGGAGATGAATTGTTTGAAGAAGAGGGAGAAGCAGATGTACTGTATCCCGACCAGAAGGTGAAGCTCCTAGCGTTCCAACACCTGAGGAAGGAGCCGCGGTTCTACTTGCCTCTGTTCCTGTTCCAGGCACGGCTGTTGGTGCTGGAAGCGGAGACGAAGACGATGGTGCGCGGATACAGACGAGAGCACACGAGGCGGGGTTTCCGACTCGGATGAATGTGCCGATGCCCGTTACAGTTCTTCAAGAGGAGCAATGATGGGACACCAACACCTGTCTCACGTTCAATGCCTACAGTTTTGGCAGCTCAACGTGATCGACGTCTTGTTGGAGAACGTGCAGAAACTGCGGTAAACCATGCTGAAGAAGACTGTGAACATCGAGGTGTGGGAGAAGTGATCCCTTTAGCTGGTTCAAACCCTTCCAGGCCGATTCCATCAGGTGACAACGCAACTACTTCCAAGTTTCTCTTGGATTTGCCACGATTCTCTTGGAATTGCAACGTTTTTCAATGTTAGCATGGTTCCTCGAGAATTTTCAGCATCCGAGGATTACCGTTGGAACTTGATTATGTATGCAAGGTCAGGGACCAGTAACAGTTGTAGTGCGCAATTCAAGGGACCTCACACGTTATGTTGCAGAGTGTGCAGGTCCAGTGGAATGTCTACAAACTCGGAGTCTCGACGCTTACATGGTTTGCTGGCGGTGTTTCAGCCTCGAGACCCTGAATGTTGAATTTCTGCAGCTGAGTCGGTGAGAGACTGGCTCAATTCAGACATGAGTTGGAGTTTTTTGATGAGGGATTGACAGAAAGTGAGTCGAATCGTGAAGAAGGTGACCAAGAAAATGTCATGATGATGATGATGGTGATGGTGATGGTGATGGTGATGAGTCGGTTGATCCACAAAACCGACGAGGCCTTCCTAATGGTTTAGGTGGTGAACTTGGCGATGATGGAAGATAAGGACATGTGAGAGTGAACTGAGTGTGGCCTGGTGGAAAGACATCAAAAATTGAAAATAGATGGGCTGAGATGAGTCCCGCGGTGTCGGAACACGTGTAAAAACGAAGAGTTCCAAGGCGGAGTGTGACATTTGAGTTCAGCTAGCCATGCAGTCCATGTGTAGAATTTGTTCATACCAGTGTGACAAACTGAATGCGACCATTTCCACACTGGCTCGAAACCAGTCGAAAAGGTAAACAATTGTTTTTCAGAATGGTTTTGGTGCGCAAAAATAAATTACCATGATTTTTGGAATGAAAATTGGCGCGGCTGGTGTGGATGGTCCGGTTGATGAAAAACGCGTGAGACGAAATTAATGATAATGAAACTTTGAATCCACCAGTTTCTGCCCGTTTGAGCAATGCTAGCATCAGTACAAAACGACGCGTTGCATGATCTGTAAATTTCCCAGCTTTGGTTCAAGCTTCAAGCATGGTCCAACGATGCAGCAGGCTTGATGGAACAACTGTGAGAAACGAAACAAAAAATACACACAAACATTGGAAAAAGGGCGTTGGCGTTATTTATTGTTTGCCCTCCGGTGACAGGGTCAGCGGCCACTGTTCGTGCGCCCGGTGGGGCCAAACCCGGCAATTGTCAGTGCTGGGTGTGCAGGTGGTCGGTGGCCACCAGGAGCAACGATCGAAATTTGTTGAATTTGTTGAATTTGTTGAATTTGTTGTTGTTATTGTTGTGGTTGTGGTTGTGGTTGTTGTTGTTGTTGTTGTTGTTGGTTCAAGAAAATCAATCACATTGACAGTGGAAAACGCGGTTCCAATACTCGACAATGTTCCACAAAATTTTGGCAATTGTTTTCTTCCACGTTGTTTATGTGATCAAAATATCAGGCAACACAAATGTTCAAAACAAATCGGTCATTAGTTGGATGCGGTTTGCAGGACATCATCCCGGAAGGTCAGTTGCTGGTCCAGTTTCCAATCAGGCGGCCGGAAATGAATATTTTTCGTGGGCAAATGGGGATCAATCAAGTCGGAACCACGGAACGATTTTGATGGAAAATTCCAGGCAAGGGCATGTGGCCCAGTGCAAGGCTTTGGGGCGGCAAACCCACAAGTGCAAGTGCAGTCACAGGCTTGTTGCGTTTTTTTTGAGTCAATGTGAATCGTATTGAAGATATTGAACCGTCAAAAGCATCCAATCCACCAATTCCCCCCTTTGCAAACTGCTTTGCAGGCTGCCCCATCGCCACAATTCCTTGGACCAGGTCCAACACATCATCTGATCAACAAACAAAAGATGCAGAAAACGGATCACATTGCCACTGGCAGGTGCTTTGGATGCAACATATGAGGACATTCAGGTTCGCAACGTGCTTAAACAAAAACCTCAGACGTGAACATGCTTAGCTGCGGAGGAAGACCGCGATATGAATTCTTTGCGGAGCCTAGGTCGGGTGTGGAAATGTGTTGAAGGTCCAAGACAAATTGAATTCTTTGTGTAGAGAACAGTTGTGAACTTGCTCGCAGCAATGTTGATTGGCCAGGTGGGTCCTTAGTATCTTCCGTGACAACGCTTCCTTGTGGAGGTGTCCGTGGCCCAAGACAAATGTTTCTCAAAAAGAAACCAAACCAGTTTGAGAAATGTTTTGGCACAACTGGCAGTGTTTGACCGTTTGACCACAAATTTCCACAGAAAGGTCGGCGAAGCTGCAGGCCAGTTGTTTTGTCATTCATTTGATGTTTTTATACGTTTTGCCTGACATTTGGACATTGAACGTTTCATGGTCTTTCCAAGGATTGGGCGGCAACACTGGTGGCAGATGGAGCACGCAAGTCTTGTTTTGCTGCTATTTTTATTGGACATATACAATTTGCCTCATCCCTTGAATTGTGTGATACAGGTGGTGTCAACATGCAAGAGGTGCCTCTATGCCTTGTTAATTTTTGGGTCTGTTTCTCGAATCCCAATTTGTTTTGTGCGCAAATGCAAGGCACTAGCAACGATGGAGATCCTGGCTGTTCGGGTGAATGAGTCCTTGGAACAAATGCCATCACGGCTTGAAGAGGTGATGCTGAAAATACCCGAGTTGCGACTGAAATTGCAACAAAAATTGCAACAGTTGAAGATACTGAAAATGTTGAGTCTGATGATCGGCCAGGCAGCTTCTGAGTTTCGTGCCGACACTACTTGCTTGATCCAGGTGACAGGAAACTTTAAGTTGACACCACAGCCTTATAAAATATGATTAGGTCAGGAGCGATTCTGACTTGAATGTTTCGTGCTGATTATTGGCAGGCCATCAAAGAAGACGTAACTTTGCAGATTGGTCAAGGCAGTGCGAGAGATGCTGTTAGTTCATATTTTTTTCGTTTAATTTGTGTGACACAAACCAAACAACATCACAACCAGTTCTTGACCATTGCATCACAGAACCACAGTGTTAATTTTCCTGTGTTTTGTCACGGCTCGGTTTTTCCACTGTAGGTCGGTCGGTTTGTATCCATCCTCTCCAAAAACATGGGTTGCACAAACTTCTTCCAGCATGGATTGTGAAGGCCTCTCCGCAGAACGAAATCAACGCCAAGAGGTGTTGGAGGCATTGGGCACAAAATTGAGCCAACTTTTAGCGACCATTTCACATTGTATTCTCAATTATTCTCATACCGTTGATCTCTCATATTACGTTGCAAAGAGTTGACCAGAAAGTATCAATTCATGTGGTGATTGAAGTTTTTTGAAATTGTAAGCGGTAGGTAACGAGGAGAAATCGTGACTAAGGAATACTAAGGAAACTTAGTCCCAAGTACTTTACAACTCAGTTTGGTAGAAGAAAATTCGTACGCACATGTAATCTAATATTAGTGTTTTCAGGAATTGGAGGTTCATTGCGGGAAGAAATGGTGGAGAGTTGCAGGGAAGGTTGCTTGGCATTGTATGTGCCTCCACTGACTGATCTTTGTCGATTTGGCATGTTGTGGCAGGAAGTTCGCAGCATGGGGCACGATCTGCGAGATCAACTCAACCAGGCTCGTTTTGCTGCATCCCTGCTGTTTCGGATGAAGGATAATGCAAATAGTTTGTTTGGAGAGGTCATGTGCACTTTAAGGACGTTGGTCCCCACCGGAAAGCATGTAAATAGAATTTTTAATGTTGCGCCAAACCAGGTCCATGCGAGTTCATCAAAGATCACTTATCATGACTTGCTGGAAAAGGTATATAGCCTGATGTGTCGACAATGTCTTGGAAATCTTCATTGGTTTCAGTGGGCAAGGTGTCGGGGAGTGGGAGGATAATGTAGGATAATGTATGATAATGTTGTTGATGATGATGATGATGATGATGATGATGATGCGGACGATGATGTTGAGGATGACGAAGCTGAGGATGATGAGGTGCAGGAGAATGATGTTGAGGATGATGATGTTGAGGATGATGATGTTGAGAATGATGATGTTGAGGAGGGTGATGATGATGATGATGATGATGATGGTGATGATGATGATCACGATGATGATGATGATGATGATGATGATGGTGATGATAATGAGGATGATGATGATGATGATGATGATGATGATGCGGACGATGATGTTGAGGATGACGAAGCTGAGGATGATGAGGTGCAGGAGAATGATGAAAAGGATGATCATGTCGATGTTGCGGAAGATGAGGTGGAGGTTGATGATGTTGAGGAGGAGGACCGATCCCAAGACTGGGACCCACACTTTGCACGAGCCTGCGCAGTCGAAATGGGCTTGGACAGCGCGCAAGAAGCACTTTATTCGAGTTTTTTTTCAGGTAAAATGCCGCAGACCAAGACCCGGGACCACACTTTGTGCGAGCCTGCGCAGTCGAAACGCGCTTGGACACTGCACAAAAGCAATTCTTATGCAGAAATTTGCAGGTAAAACGCCACAGACCAAAACCGCGACGCAGACTTTGTGCGAGCCTGTGCAGTCGAAATGCACTTCAACATCGCACGAGAGCCACTTTATCCGGAAATTTACGGGTAAAACGCCCAAGACCACCTGGAGCACCGCACCCTGATCAAGCCCGGCCATTACACTTACCGTAAGAATGCCTCAGTGTGGACGCCCTGTGTGTGGAAATAGAACCCAAATATCCGAAGCATCAGCCATGTAATTAGTTTACTTGGGACAAGCCGAGCAACCCGTTTCCTCTGTCTTTACGAGGACATGTTTCTATCATCAAGAGAGACGTGCAAGAACAGCCTGCTTTAATTGTTCTCACACAGAGCAAACATACGCCGAGAAACCTGTGTACATATATGTATATATACATATATATATACTGTATTTATATATATATATATTGAATATATATATATATATACACATTTACTGTATATATATATATATATATTTCAATATATACTGTATATAGATATATATTTCAATATATACTGTATATATATATATATATCTCAATATATACTGTATATATATAATATATATATATTTAAATATATACTGTATATATATATATATTATATTTGTAGATATGCAACAGTTTGATAAAGATATGTAGTTTGTAAATGATTCTCCAAAGAATGTGACAATGTAATGAACATGAAACAGATGTGGACCATCTGTGGAGATATGTGGCTGGTGATATGTCTTCATTTTGGGCACACCTGGAATCTGGAAGCTGCTCGAGGAGGTGGAGCGATTGCGGGACAGCGTGATGAGAGAAATGCAGCTCGGTTTCCGTGACAAGTTGAACTACATAATCCATACCGGAACCCGGTACCCCCGATATCGTGGTGATGATTCGTGCATGCATTCACAACGACATTTTTTGAAAAAAATGTTTTTGTGTGAGGGATCGACTGACAGTGGCCACCCCTCATTGTCTCACCCCACAGGATTAAACATGATTTTACCATTATCCCGGCCACATCACAGTATTTTTTAAAATCTTACCTAACATTAATACCACGTTTCATTGCCTCACACACACACACGCACTCTACCTCATCTCATCTCACATGATCTCACCCGGCGTGGTCTCACATCACTCAATCTCACCTCTCACGTTCTTACCTCAAGTTGTCTCACCTCACACACACCCTCACCCCACGTTATTTGACTCCACATCATCTCACCTCACATGGCTTCATCCAGCACTACCTCAACTCACAGTATGCATTGTTTCACGGCACAGTATCTTGTCCCAGATTAGATTCCGTAACCGCACATGATTTACATAACCCCGCGGTACATCCAGGAAGAGGCAGAGCAGAGAAGAAAGTGCTCACAGAACAGGTCGCTTAGAGAAGAGGGAACCAAAGAGAAGAGCCTGAGAGAAGAGGTACAGGTAGGTCAAGAGAACAAATATCTCAAGTAACGCAGGAGAAGAGATAGCTTGAGGTAGTTTGTATATTTGTTTTGAAACGTTTCGATTACATTACATTGACCTTTCATTCTTTTTCTTCCGTCCATTCTTTTCATTCAAGGATTTAGCAATATTGATTCAATGCTTTGAGGCGAGAGCGTATGGATGGTCAGAAGGTGCTCCGTGAAGAAGTTCAGCTTCAGCAAGGTTCTTTGATGCGCTTGACCTCCCGCGTGGAGGCTGCTGCCTTTGCCACATTTTGACACATGAATTTCGTGTGTAAACGATAGTTTCGACAAGGGTGCTCTAGGGTGCTCTAGGGTGCTGAGTTGCCTGGTTGCCTGCTTGTGGTGCAGAGTGTTTTTTCCGTCACAAGTGTCATAGGTGTCATTTTTCATCATTTTTCACTTTGCTGATGCTCTCAGTGCTTGGAAGACAGGGCAATTAGAATATGCTTAAGCTGCTTGATGCTGCTTGTGATGGTGTTGTGTGGACGCTCCGGAGACGAGTGACTGCTCCAGTCCTGTTGCAGCCCAAACCTCCAAAACACAACATACGAGTCGAACTGACTCGAAAGAAAATATCAGAAAATGGATGAACATGGCATATTACGATATATTACGATATATTATACACTACGCATGTTGTTTTTGTGGGTTTATTGCGCCAAAGTGTATTGTTTTCATCGTTTGCGTTGACGGATGCAAGGCTGAAGCAACCCCTCTGGGATCATCTATTTGGCTCAAATTGAATTGGTGTCAACTATTCCAACCCCATGCGACTGGGCTTCTTCCCTTCTTCCTCCGTCTTACACTTGTGCATGAATCACACCGGGGTTCCCTGGTGGTTTATGGGTTAGGTGCGTTAGGAATTTGACCATTCAAACAAAGAAATCAAAAACACTGATATCAACAACACTGAAATCAACAACTGTTAGACATGCTTTTGTGTCAAAATATAAGACACTTCGTAGACATCATCATGTGTTTTCAATACAAATGACAACAAAGCCATCTTTTTGACTGCTTGTGCATCTACAGTAGCTACAGCTTATATGTATATATATATATTATTATACACACATGCAGACAACGCCAATAATTACAGGGTGATACTTCTCACAACTACATTTGATTGGGCAAGAGGGATCGTTCAATGCAATGACTCAATGACACACCTTTTCAAATGTAAACAGCTAATGTCGTCAATGACTGACTCTAAATGACTGAACTCAGACAGGACTGAACTTTAACATTCATTGTGGTTTGCAGATAGTACAGGATGGACTGATTTCCATTAAATAAATTAAATAAATCAGGTAATCATCAGGCGCCATCAATATCATCATTCAAAAAACAGAACTTTGACTTCCTGTTTTGGACGTTTGACTGGAACGGACTATTTCTCACTGGGAGACGAAGATGGAGAATAATGCACAGACAGGTTCAATTCATGGTGGCATTGGTTCAATTGATTTTAGTTATATAATGTTTTAAACTTCAAGTATCCACCTCTGCTACCAAACTGCACTGTAAATTCTTTTCCGGCTTCTAGAAACCACAGGCCACCATCAAATAGTCACAACTGAACCGACTGTTCTTGGCACAAATGGTCTTGTGCACGCTCATGCCTTTTGGCCAAAACTTGTCCTTGGTTTCAGCCAACTTTCAAATCCAAGACTTGTACTCTTTGACCATATGTAAGGCCCATGTCACCCCTGTCCATAGAGCATCCAATCTATTTCCGTTCGACTCTGTTCCTCAGAACCATCTCAAGCTCTTTATCGCGCTGATTTCCGTTACTTCTGCAACACCAAAGGGGGCACATTGGCGGCTTCTTTGTTCACTTTATTTTGCATCTAGCTCTCGCTTACTTACACAAGTTTTTTCCCGTGACATGAATCAGGCAAATTCGCTGCCATTGTTCGCTGCTGTACTGTTGGATTCTGTGATGTTCTGTGGCATTCTGTATAGCAAGAGAAGTTGACATATGCAGCTGTATGCAGCTGGGTCAGGAGTCGTTGGTGGAATTGCGAACAGAAATTCCGCGGCTTGGGCAGGTGGGTCAGGGCCTGGGATCAAGACTCAAAGATTCTGGCGAAATCGATACCCAAAAAAACAAAAACCGGCTAACGCGGCCAACGGATTCATACCATTCACCACGCTTCACATGAAGGGCCGCTCACACCTCGCAAATACCTGAGAATAAGTAGGTGGCGGTGGATTAACGATGGCTGAACCGTAGCAATGTGATGAGACAGAGAATAAGGCAGCACTTTGCATTCTTGCTTCAAGGGTCAGCTTGTGACCTTGGCTTTGTACAGTCTTCAGGGTTTGTAGAGAGCAGTAAATGCCTGCCGCATCTCATGTCATTGTCATAGCGACATTAACGAGAACGACAAAGGAATATTATTGACACCGGAGAAGATTGAAAAAGTGACCAGGCACTGAGAAACCCACGCATCATGTGCACAATTTAAGTTCTTCGCGTTGTTCTGCAATAATAGCATTGCAACATACACTATGGTCCCAGAAGCCTCAGTTCTGGGAATTCTATTCTATTCTATTCTATTCCATTCTATTCTATTCTATTCTCTTATATTATATATTATATTTATATTATATATCATTTTTATATAATATATTATATTTATATGATATATATTATATATTATATTTATATTATATATTATATTTAATTTATATATTATTTCTATATCATATATTATATTTATACTATATATATATCTTATATTTATATTATATTATATTTATATTATATCATATTACATTATATTATATTACATTATATTATATGATGATATATATATATACATAATATACA
>Ga0126342_10010433_pt1 | contig 16616 bp, 16 predicted proteins | sample Cyp1metagenome_FD_92528 | JGI IMG/M metagenome (GOLD analysis project Ga0126342, IMG submission 92528) | Coral microbial communities from Lord Howe Island, Old Settlement Bay, Australia - Cyphastrea 1 metagenome | ecosystem: Host-associated > Invertebrates > Cnidaria > Coral ... | reverse complement strand
TGAAGATCTAGATCTGCAGGTGTGAAGGTGTGAAGATCTAGATCTGCAGGTGTGAAGGTGTGAAGATCTAGTATAACGGCTGCTTTTTTACGAAGAACCCTTCGCAGGCGCTCTCGGGAATAAAAATGACGCTGCTTCTGGGAACAGTTGCGGCCATCGACCAGAACAAGGCATGCAACATGTTCAACACTTATAGTGTCATTTAACAAAGCAACTTACTTGTAGCATCCACAAGGATAGCTGGAAATCAGCTTGCAATCAAGATGCGTAGCGCATAAGCGACCTGGGCTGAATTCGACTTCTAAACCTAATGCACATGTGTTGATTGGGTCAAAGATATTCAAGCCTGACTGCAGTCTTCATGCATCAACAAAAGGTGTTCGTCCCACCGTTCAAAAGGCTTCCTTAAAGCCAGGTAAGTTGCAGTCTCAAGGCATCTTCAGCAGAAGATCTAGTCCTGATGAAAGCAGGCAAGTGTTGCGCAGCAGAACTCCAATCCACAGATCCAAGCATTTTCTAGACTCCCTAGACTCTTTGACTAGCAAGACTAGCGGCAAGTATGTCTGCTTACATTGAAATCCTCTTGCTATTCATGGCTTAAGTGAACCAGTTCGATCTCGGCAAAACCGCTGAAGCAAGTAGAACTGAAGGTTGACTGCCTAGGCCCCGACTGTGGCTCGTCATCCTCAATGCGACAACGCTTGGCAAAGTCCTGGCTGTATGGAGACATTGCAGGTTGTAATCCTGGCCGAAAATGAAGGAATTTGATCAAACCTTCTCAGTCAGCAATAAATAAAGTTACATATGTAGGAACAGATAGAACGATTAGAGTAGACTAGAGTAGACTAGGCTACACTAGATTAGCTTTGGATTGAATTGGATTCGATTAGTGATAGATCAATAGATAGACAGATAATAATAGGAAGATAGATAGATCGGATAGATAGTATGTGTCATACGGAAAAGCAAACAAAATATCAGTCTGAAAAGTGACATAAAGATACATAAAGTGACTATGATGCCACTTCAATTATTCACAACACCCAAATCCAATCAGCACAGGATTTCACTGAGTCTCCTGGGGATCCAACTCACAGTTGTTCAGTTGAGGCAGCTGCTCGGTTCCGCTTGCCCGTTTCATGGCGGGATGTGTTTTGCCCAGGTTGGATCTGTAGGGATATCTTGCAAGGGGAATGTACATGAATGTACGATACAGTATGTGTTATAGTGGCCATACATTTTGGATAAGTGCAAAATGTGAGAGGAAGCAACAATCTTCTGTTGAGAGTTGAGATGAGAAGCTACTATTTGTGGACGAATACGAGCTGCCCAACTACTGTTGAACCACAGGAGTGGTCACAACACCACATCACAAACGTCAAAAATCTATTATGTTTGTGTCTTTGCATCGGCCAGGCACTTCTATTCAAGACTGTCAGTCGTGAATCTTTGGAGATGTTCAGTAAAAAAATGTAAAAACTGTGCTGGTGTCTGCTCAATATGTGCCAGCGTGCACTCGAACACACTGCTCAGGAATGCACAGCAGGTTTCTGAATCCGTGCAAAACGCCAGATAGTTTACCATCTATGTCTATAACTGGTCTGAAACTCTGAAATGGAGATTCCAACATCCGAAATGGTCCGAATGTCTGGACAAGACATGTTTGGCATGGCATGGCATGGCTACTTCCGGTTTCCCCCAGCTACGCCCCAGCTTCGTTTTAAGCGCTGGACTCACAGGAGGTCCAAAAACCTCCAACCACTCCTGATCCTTGGAAGGGTCCTGAAATGCCGAACTGGAATGGACGTGTTTGCATACCACACATGATGCCACACATGTATCACGGGTGGGTGCTTTCAGTAGTGAAAACCGCGTTCAAATTGCAAGCCTGCATTTGGCAATTTCCAAACAAACAACAATAATTTCAACAAATCCACTCTGATTGATGAAGGCAATCTCCCTGTGAGTTGCAATAGTTCAGTATCCCATCAAACAAACCTGGTGGGTAGCACATAAAGATCGGACTCTTCACCGTTGTGGAAAGGATTGTCCTCTCCACGAGCTGCGTAGTTCGCCAACCGCTCTTCTTGACCTTGAGCCATGCAAACCATACATGGATTCCGCATGGTATGGTTGAGGTATGCCCAACCTGTCAGTGTTGTCATACTGTCCATTTCGGATATGCCCCTATCATCCCCTATCACTTTCCAAGATTTCGTATTGACTAGCTGGCCACTGGAGTTCATATTGTAGACATGAAATATGATATGATACAACAGCACACATACATCGGTGAAATGTCTGTAGGATCATCAAACAGGAAATATGGAAATATATGGACATGCTGTGAGTCAAGACCTTGAATTCCCGTGGTGTCGTGGCAAACAGACCACTTACATCTACTTACAGACCACTTACTGCAAACCTTCACATAGCCACCTTGGGATACCTTGGGCATCATTGATCCCTTGGATCCCTTGGATCCCTTGGATCATTTGATTGTGAGTGTTGCAGCCAAGGGATCCCCGGGATCGGAAGGATCCGCAAGGGGGATCCTGGGGATCGACTTGGAGGCCCGGCTCAGCATGTTCCCTCGCAAGCCTTTGAAACGGTTCATCCTCCACCTGCGTTGTGCAGCCGAACCCTTAGGCGACTACGAAATGGAGAGGTGAAAACATGATTGATTCATATTGATTCATGCTATCAGTAAGCAACATGTGCACCAAGCAAAGAATCTCAGATCTATTCACAGAAAGTGTTTCAACAGAGATGTCCAAAGCCAGCTGCCCTCACTGCCCCACATCATTTTTCTGCGGGAAGCAAGTCATGAGCCTGCTATGACCATAGAAATACATGAAGTTTGTTGCAATCTGCATCAACATGTTGCCCCGTTTATGGATAGAGAGGCCAGCAAGTAACAAATGCATTGCCACGATTTGTTCTCACCTGCATCTCTATGGCACTCTGAGACAACTTCGAAGACACGCTTAAATTTAAACAATTCACCGGTCTGGTCACGTGGCTGCGGCACATCCAAATCATCAAATTCTGAAATATCAAGGTCAAACTAGGGAAGACACTACAATACTCAGTTACTCAAATATGCCCACAGGATCCACATGGATCCAATATGGATCCAACATAATCACCACAGGAACTGATATTTGCTTCAGCACACAAATACAGTACTAGTCTCCATGTCTCAATATGTCTCAATTCCGCGGTTGTTCAAAAACTGTTCATCTCATATGCAAACGTATCCTCACTAGGGATTTTCAATGATTTCAGTTCAGAAACGGCACCAAACACACCAACCGAATCTGGATGTGACAGAACCACAGAACCACTACATCAACATTGCATTCAAACACTGCACATGCGCTTTCACTGCTTGAAGAGTCTGCCTGACCACAATGGAATCGATTGCTGTCGAAGAGAACTCGGGAATCCGCCTTTTCTGCAAATTGAAGTGGCCGTAAAAATTGTTGTTGCAAGGCAAGGTGCCACTACGGATCACCACGGCATATGTAAGCTACAAATATTGTCCAGAGTGTTGAAAGTTTTCCTGGGCAATACACTTGCTCAAAACCCAAACAGCATTCACAAAATCAGCACCTTGATTTTGCAGAGATAGCAGGTTTGATTCATCGTGCACACACACAGAACACAAAACCAAGAAAAAGTGACGTAACCCATCCAGGCAACTTTTCTGGTACAAACCGCCTCATGAAACGCAGCACCATCACATACAGTCTTTAAAACATGTCTCTGCACCTTGAAGCTGAGTGTCAATAAAAACATGTTTCAAACAACCAGTCCTGCTGCAGAATCGCATCCTACTGTAACATTTTCCAATTCACAGCATCAACATCTTCTCGCCACTGAGATGTTGATGCTATTGCAAGTTCTCTCGTGTCACACGAGTAACCCACGAGGATAAACAAAAATGAGCATGTCAAGCTCCAAGATATGATAATGATCTCATATATGATCTCATATGTGGGTTATGCTTCCAACTCCCAAGATTTCTCAAATCCATTGAAATCCAGTAAAATCCAAGGAATCCAATATCTTCCAATATCAGTCAATATCCAAACTGCTTTCCCAGGCAACCATCGGGGGCCTGGCCTCACGTGCAGCACCTGTCGCGCCTCTTGGGTGGTGGCCTCCACACGTTTCGCGGCAAGGCCCTGCAGTTCATCCAGTAACGGCAAGGCCTGGGAGTGACTCGGAGTGATCAGGGCCTGGGAAGTGGTGATACTGATCTTACTGGGTCTATGATATGGTGATATATGGTGTATTTGTATGTATTTGTGTCTATGTTTTGTGATGTTTTTTTTTTCCACCTGCCAGGTGCTGGTCTCTAGATTTGTACCAAAACATCTCGGACACTCCCCACACATATACACGCCCACTATCGCGAGCTCGCCTGCTCTCTCGGGCTCGCCGGACAGCAAGACTAATTATGCCAGATAAAATGTGAAAACATATATGTCAGATACCATGTCGTGAGAATAAAACACAAAACGTCAAATGGTATGAATACTGTATATATCAAACGTTACGAGTAAATAAGATGTCAGAAAGAATCTCAAAATATATGTCAGGGTATCTGTCAGAACACTTGCCACAGTGGGGCAATCACTCCTAGAAGTCATTTTTCTGTAAGAATGTGAGTACATGGTGTTCTGTATTTAGAAACAACACATCTCTCGAGCTCTATATTCTCTATGGCTACAGTACCTATATCTCTACCTTATCCACCTTCATATAGTCCAAAGAACGTTCATACAAATCTCTCTCGGGATTAATTAATTAGGATAAAACTGGACAACGCAATGATAATAAAAGGCTGCTGTTTTGCGTTGCTGATCCATAGCATCCGCCATTGTCGAAACATGACGAAACATGGTCAACCGAAGCCCTCTCAGTCACTCCGCCATCGCTTGCGAGAGCTTGGCGCTTCCAGCCTCTCTGACGTTGGTGTGTTTCGCAGCTTTGCCCAACACACGCAGATTTCTGGCAGTCTCAGATTCCTTCGAGGTGATTTGAAGTGACCCCATCAAATGGAAAAAAAATCAAGAGTTCGCGAAAAATGCCAAACCCAATGCTCTGGCGCCAATTACCTAGAGGTTTGGTCCTGTGGCATACACACATCCTCGCCATCCAAAATGTAGAATTGCCGAAAGGCCTGGGAGGAGGTGACAGAAGGACCTTGCCAGTATCTGTTTCACAGTTTAAAAAAAAACAAAACCAAAATGTGATTTGCGTAGACCTCACGAGGTACGCTCCGCAGAAGAAGAACACACTTTTAATTCCATATGTTCACTGTGCGAAACCTGGTTCATGTACGTCGCCTTGGAAAAAAATTAGTGGGCAAGAAAATACCTCGCTTCTGTCAAAATGCAAACGTTTCTTTGAAAGCCTGATCGCCCTTCATAGATTCTGTCCACACAGACAATGTGATCTACTTGGCAAGCACAGAGCACTGCCAGTAACACGCGGCTACAAAAATCGTCAAAACTGCAAGCTCTTTCCAGCTGCAGAGGCTGAGGATCCTGCGCGACCCAGAAGCTCTCCCAGAAGGCCACTGTCAGGCGGCACCAAAGCGGCAGTAGCCTATGATGAAAGCTGGGTGCTTGGGGCTGGGGGCGGGGATGGCTGCAGTAGCCGCTGTTGTGGGTCTATTTCAATCAAAATTAATGAAATTCATACTATTCATCACAAAGAAACCGTTTATAGTTCATCAGTGCCCAATCCAACATGTAATGTCACCATCAGTCTTTTGGTTCTGACCTATTTTGACCATCAATCTGAACCTATGTGCAATTACCTTTGGAATATGTCGGGACCATATTCAACCAGCATTGTATATAAACGAGTGCAACATGTTGTATCATGTTGTAACATCATATTTCGCAAGCGACCCACCCTCTAAGAAACTCACCCATCGAGACAAATGCTCTGAAAGCACATGCCGCAGACCAGACTCCTGCAGGCCATGAGCTCGCAGCTCACTTTCAACAATTTTGAACAACGCCACATGTTTGTCCTGTGAATATCAAACATGCATCATGTTGGTTTGCCGTCTGCACTGGGCAGGATCTGTTGCCGTGAGTGTATCATTAAAATCCACATCTTGGTAATGGGTGTTGTTTAAAACATGATGATGCAATGATGCTGTAAAAATACTCGAAACACACCTGGCATCTAGATGCAACAGGTGCAATCATTTCCATGATCAATAGACCTTTCGGAATATGGACACAAAGGATGCATTTTTTGCCGTTTACAGCATGGATCCGCTCCGTGGGCACTGGCTGTGCAAGGAGGTCAACCTGAATGGAGCCATATGGAGCCCAGGGATCCCAACGACAAGAGTCTGGTGTTGGAACCTATCAACGTGTGGAAATCATTGTCTTCTAATATTTGCTTTGTGAGAACAAGCTGCCACTGGCTGGATACTGGATACCAGTGACTATATATGACTATATTATATATCAAACAAATTCATTCATCATTCTTCTAGTGAGACAATCAGTTTTCAATTTTTCATGCCTGCCAGGGCTCCCCGCGGGCAACGATTTGAGAAGCCCCGAAACAAAGCTGTCCCCTGCCTGGTATAAAAAATTTGTTAATGGGTCGCTGGCCAAAAAAGGGGGACTAAGTACTAAAAAAATATCATGACGCTGCCGGAGTATGTACAGCCATGACAATGGGAACCCGTGACTCGCAACAGGAAAACATACAGGTTGAAGCCAAATCAATACAATAATCCACCTAAAGAGTCCATTGAAACTGACTGTAAACAGCACGGATGCCGGGGCTCCTCAATTTGGATAACAGCAGCAATGCGTTAAATGAAGGCGTGGGAGAAGGAATGTTCTTTGCGTACACAGTGTACATGAATAGGGTGAAATAGAACTACGTATGGTTATACAACCAACAAAAAAACGGCAAATGATCACTAAACATGGGCAAAAGTACGTATACTTGAACCGACTGAAACAATGACACCAAGAGCACATGAAAAACACTCAGTACAAATGGTTTGACAATAATATTATTCTCTTTTCTATGGAGGGGGGGCATTCCTTATAGGGACACTCCTAGAACATTCCTGTTCATTCATTTTAATTCCATATAATTCAATGTCATTCCAAATATTATTTCATTCCAAATAAATATGGTTCATTCAAAAGAAATCATTATTTTTTTAGATTATTTTAAAGAATTATCTAAATATGTTACGGTACCATTATTTTTATTGTGGTGTTTTTTTCTACTTGTTTATTTGGAACTTTTGGTTGTTGTTTTTTTTCAAAATAAGCTTTCGGTGTTTTTATTTCTTTTGGAACTTTCTGGATTTGTTGTCTGATTTTGATTTTTGAGATTGCTTTTTTGAGTTTGTTTTGGAAGTGATGGATTGTGTTTTTTTTGGGATTTTGAATTGTTTAAGATGTGTTTTTTAAAGGATAGCAACTTTCACGAGTAGCCCAGTCCTCTTCACGGTGTTCTTCCTATTAGGATTGTTATTGTTCTTATGTGTTGATGTAAATGATGATAATGTTGTTGATGATTTTGAGTGGCAGTAACTGTAGAGCTTCCGGATCAAAACGGTTGGTATCATGTTTCCGCCATCTTTCGACAGTCCAATCACGGACGTCTGCGGTGAGCATAGCATGCAGATTCTGAGGCACACTCATCGGGCAGAGTACCTGACTAGAAATACGGACCTGCACCTGGAATCTGGAATACTGGTATCATCGACTTTGAACACAAGATATGCTGTGGACAGTTCTCCATGATTTAAATGATTTATATAAATATTGAATAATTTGAAGAAACGTTCTTTGCCTTGTCTCCAACGCATTTCCCAAGGTCCGGTGTCGTTTCCAGCAAATGCCTAGCCTCTGCAGCAGCCTGTTGCACTGCCTCCAACTCCTTTGTCGCATTGCCACGCAGCAAAGCCTCCTGGCAGGTGGGTCATTGCACACAGGGTTGAAAGATGTTAAAAGGGTTTGTGAGAACAGTCCATTGCTGATCATCTGCATGCTGATTTGATATCAATATGGCTATGAGTCAAAACCCTGGTACCCCTAGTGAACCACAAAATAGCTGGTAAATGGATGTTCATCCCATTAAAAATGTATCTATGGGTATTGATCCATAGCCATATGTGTGTGTGTGATACGATTCATGATGAATGATTCAAGAATCAATGCTATTCAGGCATGTTGAGTAGTTGTGTGATTCCTGATATGTCATGCTACTATGTAGACAATTTTGGAACATCACTTGAACAAACATTTGCTACACAATTTCAACACAGCCACTGATCAATGAGCTTGATCAATTCTTTTTGAGGCACATCATCCTCGCTTTGGCAAATTCAGTTCATCAGGGCCGCACCTTTTGCTAAAGCTGCTAAAGTAGTCTACGTGTATAAGAAGGTGTGCTAGGATGTTCTGCAGTGTTCCCATTGGACGTTCCCAGCATCAGTCGGACATTCCTTGGGGTGACCAAAATCGACCCTCGGATGATCCCCACAGGCACCTCAAGGTTCAGCACTGCAGCTGATAGACCTGCATTTAAGTGGGGAATGAATCCCCCACAGCTGGAACATTGGCTTTTAAGATTGTGTATGTTTGTGTCAGACTTTAACATGTTGCAAAATAAGCAAAAATCATGTGTTGCAAGCTGGCGATGAGTTTAGAAATAAGAATTTCTTAGATCATCTAGCCGCTCTGGCCTCCAGTGGATGTTCTAGTGTTAAAACTAGCTCTTTATCAATCACCTGATCCAATCTTTCACGAAGCCATGAGCAATTCTCTTAGGACTGTGCATGAATCATTGGAAACCCTGTATTCAATGCCTCTATTGCCAAAAAAAACACCAAAAGCGATTGAATGGGTCCGAGAAACGGCTGTAGCTGTGAGCTCGCTTCATGATGGCTTCGTCCTGCGCAGCTGGGACCTGATTGGTCAATGGGGGAGTTCAGCATCAGAGACATGGAGAGACTGAGAGGACCTACAGGCGGAGACTCTCATCTCCCTCTGGTATCTCTACTCCTGTAGAGGGGGAGGGCGGGGGGACAAAACCAACCTGTCGAATTCCACTTTTTTTGCTTGGAGACCTTGGGATAGTGATCCAACCCCTCAAACGGAATTTCAAAGTAACATGTCTTAACAAGCCTTGGGTACTGGTTAGAAAATACTTGGAGCTAAGCGCAAATATGAGGAGCTAAGCGCAAGTATGATGACGGCAGCGCAATTTTTGGAGGGATGCCACCCCTACACATGTGCTGCTTCAGTCTGACATGTGCTTAGCTCCTCCGGAGCTAAGCGCAAGTATTTAATTTTCATCTGGCTGCCAGTCACATGGAATAACGAGGAATATATATTGATCATTGAGAAAACATGATTGCGAAAATGGAATTTTAAAATGAAATTTCAATACGACTGTCCCCCCTCAAATTACATTTTAAGAGGGTATAGGGATCCTCTGGTCCTTCTTCAACACCGCCTCCAAATCATCAAAGCCTTTTCTCATGGCCCTCAGCGGCAAGAGTTCTGCGTTGAAGGCATCTGAGCGCTTCAAACTCAGAGATTGCTGAAGAATGCTGATGACATTGTCACATCCAAAACCTTAAAGTCTTGGAATCTGAGCTTCCCAGCACAACTTCCTCAACTCGATCGGCCTGAGCCTCCCAAGCAAGGGTATGCATGAAGTGTTGCTGTCTCCCACAGGTTTCAGTGGGACAGTGGGACCAGTAGAAAACATCCTGCAAAGTCGCAGAACCTCCAGCAGGAACAAAATAATGTACTCATAACATCTCAGAACTTTTAACTCATAATACTTCTCTGGCAAGTCCTTCTCGAACTTTCATCATGTTGCTTCAAGCTTCCCATGGCCAGTGCTGTGCAATTTCCACCAATTTCCGCTAGCCTGGCCTCAAGTTTGGCCTCCTCTGCTTGTTGCATCAACTGCTCGCGCTCCAACTGTGCCAGAAACAGCGACTTCTTGTACACATAACATAAATTATAAATTGTTATAAAACGTGAGTTGAACTGGATCTGAGAAGGCCTTTGTCGGAAATCTGGTGGCAGTATCGTGATTTTTTGGGACGCTGCAGCGAAGGGATCTATGCAATCTGTGGAATCTTCATGAATCTTCTAGGTATGCCTTTCAAAATCATTAGATCCTGCCAAAGATTAGTCTGGATCAATCAGTATCCAACTTTGAACTCTAACTTCAGAAACTTGCAAATGCTGTCAACACAAGAAAAGGATAGAAAAGGTGGGGATCAATCAAATTAGATCATTGATTATCATTGAGTATGTGAGAAACCTCCTACATTTATGTTGGCAAAGATGCAACGAGATGCAACTCATCCACCGCGACTTCCACAGCACCTCCCATTGTTCTTGAGCTTCTTGTTCAGCTTGTGCTACTGCCTCAGGGTCAAAGTCTTGGCATGTGGCTGAATCATTCCAGGGGAGGTCATAGAGATCACTGTCTTGGAGCCAGCAACCGCCCTTTGTATCTTGGCTCACAAAATGGCAGCAAAAAAAAAGAGAGCTAAGTTCAAACAGTCTTAACCCATACATATATATATATATAATACTAATATTATATAATAGTTCGGAACACTTTTGTGATTCTTGCAAGCATTGTGTGAGGTCACTGCGGGATGTACCAAAGCAGGATCGAGTTTGGAATTCTTATAGCAACCAGTACAATACAGTCTGCAAAGCAAACGGGTTGATTCCAAAACCGCACGCTGCAAACAGCATGACAAAATATGACAAAGTGCTAAACGTATTGACAAAAAAGACTTTTGGAACCAAATGTCCAGCAATATTTTTGCCAACATCTTTCAGGGATTTTCAGGGGAGGTATAGCAAGACATTGCAATTTCTCAGGGAATCTGGTGGCGATTCTGAACCCTGGGTGCAGTTGAGAGCTGCGGCTTTTCGTTGGTTTTTGGGATCTGCGAGTTGGCGACGCTCAGACCAACGGTGGAGGTCCAAAAAGTTCACCGTTGAGGGCAAACATGTTCTCTATTTGGGAAAAATGATACAGTACTAAATAATCATGATCGGAAATAACATGAAGAGACCGTAAGAACTGGTTTATCATGTTTCATCTTGTATGTTGATATGTTTTGAGCATGCTGTTAAGGGATGTTAAGGGCAACAAGGATGTCAAGCATCATGTTCATTTCTAAACTAAAATCACTTTTTGTGTGCCCAGCAGTCCACAGCTCTGGTTGAACTTCCGGTACTGATCCATTTGGCGAAAGGAACTTCTCAAACCTCCCTCCATGATCTCTGCCATTCTACTGGGACCTAATGGAGCCAGATGCACGTGCATGTAACATCATGTAACGTAGGCAAATGATTGGTATTGGTCTCTGACTCTTAATGTAGCTTGTCTCTTGCAAGCCCTGCTCAGTCACAGGGGCACGACAAGTGCTGCTTGCAAGTGTGGCTGCCGAATCAAACTAATAAATACTAATAATTACTATAATAATATATACTGCATATTCGCTCAATTCAATATCTGTCACTGGGTTGGTCATGATTCTATTCTTGGTGAATCAGAACTGGATTCAAGCCATCTCAAGTGAATTCAATCACAGCATTGCAAATACTGGAATCCATTCATGCTCACTGTGCAAATGGCGGCCAGCAACAGGCCAGTTTGGTTGGAACTGTCCAAGGATGCCATTCAAATGAGATATTGTGAAGATGGGCGGAACATTGAGGAAACAAACTTGTGACATGCACGAGTATGCTGCAAAAGAATGCGCATTCAGTAATTGTACGTTTGCAAGTCGGATGTATTACTCGCTTTGAAATTTGACCACTACGTTGAACATGATCAGATCATTCAAAAGATCTGGCCACACAAAGATCAATGAAACCTCAGCATCATCATTACCATGACAACCCAAGCCCAAACAATAATTATTGCAACCATTACCACCACTCTTATATACAGTAACATACAGTAACGTGTTTTCATCATCAGTAGCATCAGAGCAGCTGGTCAGCGTCATCACCATCTGATCTCAATGGTCACAAAATTCACAAAGACATTAACCAATGGATACCAATGGTATCATCGCCATCACATGCAGTGACAGCAACAATGATCACAATATATCATAATGGTATAATTTATTATTTATAAGTTTATAAAGAAATTAATAACAGGCGGCATTTTCATGTTGATAGGTGATTGATAACCAGCAGAAACCCCATACAATTGCCGTCGACGATTCTGATCTTGGGTACAAAGTCGAGCGTTTGAAATGCATCCCTGGACTAGATTCACTTCTACAATTTGGCCTCTACTCCAATTTTCAGGTCATGCCATAAAAGCAGCCTGTCTTGAAGCTTCAAAAGGCAACAAACTATCTGAAGAGAAATGATATTTCTGAAGCTCGTGGGATTCACAGACGACACCGAGTGTGTCTGAGGTCAAAACCAACGAGCTCCACTTACTCACGAAAAAAACGCGTCGGTCTGGCTAACGCACGTGTGCAGACTGGCCAGCCGCGGTTTGCTGGGCACCGGGGGATTGTCTAACAATCAAATCCATAGTCTTGTTGAATCCCAACTAGTCAAAGTAGCACAAGGCTGTACAAAGATCATGAATATTGGTTAACAAATGTTCACACATGTTCACACAGCTTCAACTTTGGTTTGCAGTCTCATCACGGCAATCAGTGAGATGACACCTCGAGTAGCCAAGTCCAACGCGTATGTACCATTACGTATCCACGATTGCAATGTTTGGCCAACAGATAATTGCAGTAACTTTGCACAACTCCTGTCATACGAACTCTCTGCATACTGTATCTGTTTGAGAGAAAAACAGGATCCACACATCTTGAAAGGGGTTGACTTGGATGACATGATCACTGCAATGATCTGTAATGTGTGACTATCACTTTGAGGCATATCAAGCAGGACAACAAAAAAATGTTCCTGTTGTTTGTTAATGATAAAGTACATTAAAGTACTATAATGTCAATATTGAATGAAATTGTATCCAGTTTGCATTGCTCATACCGCAGTATGATGCATATCTGCGTACTTCGTTCAAACTTTCTGCCGAATCACAGATAAAGTGCCACTTGTACCATGAACACAAGGACTTTCCTTGTGTTTGGCCAACAATCCCGGCCCAGAATCGATTCCGTGGCTCGACCATCACAAGCTGCTCGGCTCTCATGGGTCCGAGTTTTGGGAGCCGTCACCCATGAGCCTCGGCTCGGATCGGCTCGGGACGAGTCCGATGTGTCTCTCTGCGTCCAAGGCACCTCATGAGCACGTCCAGCTTGACGCTCAAGTTTCCTTAGGTGTCTAGTGACATGGCTGGAGCAACTGTCAGGACCTATCCGGTTCCGACAGATGTTACTCCCAAAGCTTGCAACTGGATGTAACCAACACTTATCAACTCTTGTCACGTACTGTCCTTTTTACTATTGAACTCGTGTCGATCCAAGATATCCATATTGTCCATTTTGTCCTCTTCAAAGCAATCACCTCCAGGAGGTCAGTTTGGACCACTTCTCGTGATTTCCCTGTTGTTCAATCGCACTGTAGCCGTTTGTCAATCAACCAACCGGTTGAAAAAAAACATCTATATGGGTATCCTTTGATAAAACATGTTGATCAAACTTCCATGTTTGCTCATGTTTGTTGGTTAAACATGGTTAAACAACAAGTTTTGCTCATTTTTGTTGCTTACTATCCGGGATATCTCCCCCATGTTCGAGGCAAAGTTTCTCTCCAGGTCTTCGAGTTTCTGCTTGGTTTCATCCAACTGATGGGAAACGTGCCTGAGTGTCCAGGTGCGCTATGGTGCACTTTCATCTGAAACGGGAAGAACAGAAAAATACCACCAAGAGAAGTATAAAACTATATAAAACTGATGATATCTGATGATTAAAATAGACAGTATAAAGCAATAGGACATGGATTGCATCCAAGGTGCTCCAGATCGCGGCGGGAGACCTCTTCAGTCCTGCCCACGGTGATACCGGGTGTATGGTGACAAGGGCCCGAAACATCCGAAGCCGCAACAATTGGCTGGAAAGATCTGGAAAGGATTGGCCTCTTTAAATTCTTTAATAATTACACTGCACAAGCTTCACGTAGTTTGAAAACAGTTTGCTAGCCTCTGAAAAAATGCCTCGTCGTAGTCCTGAGCTCAGCTAGGGCATGACTATGTGCAAAGATGCAGTTAGAGCATCATATTGTCTGAAGGAAACTGCTCCGGGTGTTGGATCAAACGGAAAGAAGACAACTGTGATACAAGACTCAGGACAGCACAGGACAAGGCTAACTTGGGCATTCGGCCACAGTATCAAGTGGAAAAGGGTCGTCTGGTTCGTTGGTACTGAAATGAGGTTTTTCAGTTTGATCCTGCGTCAAGCCAAGAAGCCGATCGATGGCAAATCCACCTTGACATTCGGGATATCTCAAGATCAAACCACGGGCTGTTTGGTGCAACATGACTGAAAGGCAGCTCTCATGTGCTTGGGCTTTGCTGCATTGCTTGGACACAGTTCAACTGCTTCAGAAAACCCGCGTCAACTCTGCCAAGGGTCAAAAAGCTCGCATTTTTGATTTGAAGCTGGCTTTCACTCGCCTCGAAGGACCTCAAAACACTACTACTGTATCGCGATCAATGGAACAGGATCAAACCTCTATCCATTACTGCATTGCATGTAATGTAAATTGCAGTGCTCCAATCATGCAATTCAAGGCCATCATGAGAAGATGGTTTCCCTTTTTACGAAGGGATCCCAAGATTCCCCAAACCTGTTGTTTTCCAGAAGAACTGCAGAAGCTCAACTCAATCCTGCTGTTCCTGAGACACAACATGGTGATTTGGCCAAGAAACCCATCTCGACTTTTCACCTTGGTGCCATGACCCCATGACCGAGCATCAACGTTTGATGTCTTTGGAGAGGACAGTTTTGTGGTTCCAAAAGGGCATTTTGGTGGCAAAAGGACTCCAGGCTGTCCAGACTTTGCAGCCCTCCGAGGTTCAAATTTCTTCAATGATTTCAATGGTTAACATGCCAAACGCCAAGTCACCGTCCATTTGCCACCTTCAGCAGGTCCTTCGACGATACCCTCCAAGTCACCGTTGGTCTGACAAGAGCAGCTGCATTCGAATAGACTTTGCTGTCGAAAAGGGTATGGTTTGGTATCATCAGTGATTAGGCTATGGGTTTCCGCATCTGAGCAGAACTTATATCAATACCTGATATATAACGTGAATATGAGATAATCCCGACTTTCAATCTATTAATCTATCTTTCCATTTATGCGTCCATCCAAACAAATGGATCCGTCAATCCATCCACCCATCCATCCATCCATATTGAATATGTAGCGCATATAATTATGTTATTAATTAATTATGCAATTATGTACTGCACTATATTATATTGCATAGATCTAAATGTACTAAACACTGTTACATGTATATTACGCCATCATGAATTCATTTAAACATGTCGTTGATTATATGTGCCACCGCTAGGTGATTGGAAAGGGCAAGCTCCATGCTTCGCATGCTTCGCCTGCGCCACAGCAATGCCGGGCGCCAACTCGGGCGCATCGGGTTGAAACCAATCGGCTTGGATCAACATGGCCTGTGCGCCGATATGCGCCGATTGTTGGAGCTGGGTGGTCTCACCACTATTCTCAAAATTGGCCCGTCTGTATATCTATACAGCAGGTAAATAATTAAACGATATTAAACGTATTGAACACACCTATGACAATCCTTGTCACTAGAGTTTAAAGCATCCAAACTGCAGCAAGCAGCAAAAGTACCGCTAACATACTCGTGATGAACCACTTGGAAAACAGAACATATTATACGTATAATATGTATTATATACAAGTAAGTAAAGTAAGCGAAAACACATAAAATCCAGTGAATACAGAAGTACCTATTTGCAAAGGTCCAACCTGGAGCCCCACTTCGAACAGCGCACCTGCCACGCAATCTGCGCCGTGGAGAGCAGGAATGCACCTGGAATGCACCGAGGAGAACTTTAGGCACCTTGAACCGAAAGTCATGGCTTAGTAAAGGTTTAGTACTTCTATATCTCTATGCATTTCTATACTGCCAGTACACAATCTTGGTAATTAATCAAGTATATGTACTCAACATTACTAACTGTAACTATTGGTTGCACGTTGGATCCCAAAGGCAACTGGTCTCAGAAGCCGAGGCGCTGGTGATAGGCAACGCGTTCAGCACTCGGTACAGCAAGCTGCAAATCCAGGGTAGCGCTGCAATCGCCACCTCTGTGAGCGAAAAATTCGGGTTTCTCTGGAAAAAGGGTACCTATGGGTACCTCATGGTACCTCAAAATCCTATGGTTTATCATGGTTTATCATATGTTTTCCCATTCCACTAGTACCGCACAAGGCGGTGGCGGAAGTTTCAAAAACAGGAAACCTATAGGAGAGGTTGGTTGTTGTGAATCAAGGATGGCAGAGCGAAGCCACTGATGGATTGAAAGGTGCTTGATCTCTCTCACTCTTTCTCTCTCTTTCTCTGCCTATCTACCTACC
>Ga0126342_10010432_pt1 | contig 16616 bp, 19 predicted proteins | sample Cyp1metagenome_FD_92528 | JGI IMG/M metagenome (GOLD analysis project Ga0126342, IMG submission 92528) | Coral microbial communities from Lord Howe Island, Old Settlement Bay, Australia - Cyphastrea 1 metagenome | ecosystem: Host-associated > Invertebrates > Cnidaria > Coral ... | reverse complement strand
GTCAGCCAACAATGTTAATAACAATGGGGCTAAAACCGTTCAGCACTCAGCTCTTTTGAACCAACGCTTCAGAGTAGATCGATGACATATATTATACATGGTTTTACTGCAGGAGTTTTTACAAATCCGCTGTCTGTTGTGAGGCATTTGGGTCCTAATCAGTATGAAGGGCCAGATGGTTTGGCACGACTTGTTGATGTTCTTTGCTAGTTTCCTCTACCTGTACCGGATCTTTTCAAGCGATTGGACCAATGGCATCAATGGCATGGCATTCCTCAATTTCTGGTGCGAGAAAAGGACATGTTTGTTCAGTTACAAGATGCCCTCAAGAGGGGCGAAGTGATGGCCGTGCTGCTGTGCTGACTGCTTCTCAGGTTCCAACACGCCCTGACACTCAGCCTAGGCCCCCATCGACGCCTTCACAAAGTCCAGTTGGACACGCCGCGCCAAGACCAGCAGCTGCGACCGAAGATCCGCCAGCCGGACACGCGACGTCAGCTGGAAACGTGCAGCAGATGGTGATAACGTAACGATTTTTTCTCAGATGGGTTGCGTGGGTATCGTTTGATCAAGGGAACGCCTTGACAACAGTTAAATGACAGAGCATTTTAGTGCAAACACGACATTCGACTGCCTTTTTTCCTGTTCGTCAAGCTTTGCGAACTCTGTTTTCCGACAAGGATGATGGATGGCGCCGGGCACAGGTCTGGAATGAAGAATCTATGGATGGTTGGGAAAATGATGAACCATGGCCTGGTGAAGCATTGGATCCAGGGCATTATGCTTGGTGGCATGGTGATGAAACAGATGAAACAGATGAAACAGATGAAACAGATGAAACAGATGAAACAGATGATGGTGATGATGATGGTGATGATGATGACGATGATGATGACGACTGAGGGTTGGCAATGGGAAGAGTCTGAAGACCTGCCAGCGGATGAGCAACATCAGATCTGACTGAGATGCAGTACAAGGAAGCAGTCGCACTGGCGAGCACAGCAACTCGGAGACTGAATGAGGCACGTGAACAGGTGCAAAGTTCGAGCTGCCCGTGGCTATTTTGCTCCCGGATCTGCATCTGGCAGAGGGATCTCTGGTTCTTCAAGGTCTTCACCAGTGGTGGCCAATGGTCCCAGTGGTGGACTCAAGGGTCATAGCTATGCACAATGTCCAGACCGGTTCTCCAAAGCAAAGGGTCAATCCAAGAGCAAGGGTTATGTTTCAAAGGGGGCGTATGAAAAAGGCAAGGGTTTTTCCAAGTCAGTTCAGTTTCACGCCTTGAGTTGCCTGGCCTTCCCTGGTGCTTTCCTTGCTGAAGCTGCGCAAGGTAGCCGAGTGATTCTGGACACATGCAGTCGGCGTGGAATCGTTGCAGCGCCGGGACGGGACCAATGCAGCTTAGGGATTGACCCAGTGTTTTTTTTGAACATGGTCGGCATCTTACAAGCATCCAGCGGTGTGGACATTCACAACGATTCCTTGGGATTCTGTTTCTTTCTATGTTCTGGGTGATGATGCATGCATGACACCGCCGTTGATGGGAGGCAAGACTTTGCGGCAATTGGGAGCAGTCTTGGCGCACCAGAACAACCTCCTGCTCTACTGCCGACAGGACCCCAGCTTCACTGGTTTGCGGTGAAGATGCGTCCACATGCTTCCATCATGTTTCAATAGATTTGATGGAAACAGCAGATCGAGGTATGCGGTTTGTGAATGAAGGTTCTGCGCCCGATGGAACAAGGCCCAAGATACCAATGGAAGTTCATGTGATCTTCGACGACGAGTGGGCTCAACCCAACATGGAGAAGGATCAGCCGGGCAGCCAACCGAAGGGCTCTGGAACACACTGAAAAGCTTCCAGGGAAAGATGAGCAAGTTGGTTGGAACGATCAGCCGTCAGTGTTCCAGCCATGAAGCACAACGAGATGGCAATGCACACCGAGCCTTGCATTGTGGATCAAAATGGGTCCCTGTTGGGCGCAGTGGCAGCCACAGGGTTTGCGTGCGGCCTGTCTGATCACAATGCCAACGTGTGGAACAACGATTGCCCAAGCCTGGGCGGATGTCCCCGCAAATTGACTTCAAGCATGGCGATCCTCAGTGTCATGATCCCAACCTCGGTGGGCTTTGTCGAGGCTACCCGCGCACCAACTTTTTCTTTGCCGTCCAAGATGCAAGACATGGGCTTCAGCATCCAGCGGGTGAACTACCGAGAAGGTTTTGACTTCAAAGCCGGCGCCCAAAAGCTGAATTCCTACATCCAGGAGAAGAAGCCCAAGCACATACCCGACTTTCCAGCTTCAACAACCTGACCCAACGTGATGAGTATGAAGAAGCTGCCTTTCAGAAGCGTAAAGCACGAGATTTCAAGCGTGCTGACGGAGTTGTTCAAGCTTTGGAGCCAGCTTTGATGGATGGCAGCGACATCATTTGGGAGTGTCCGACATCTGCCACAAAGGGCTGGAAATCAAGGGCAATCCAACAACTTCAACAGTCAGCCATCAAGCACCATCGACATCTCGACCCGTGCCATTGTCTGGAAGTCAATGGATTTGCGGCGCAGAAGAGCTGCACACTTGCCACAACGTGTCGGGAAGTTTGGTTTGGACTTCAACGCCGCTGTCCCGGACGCCTCATCTTATTACCCTGCAGGCTGAAGGCTGTCACCAAAGCCATTGCTGTATCTTGGCAGCGAGTTGAGGAGAAGGCCCGCACGTGACTTTAGCATTTACCTCTTGGACGCTGGCAACGAGATCGAGCACTGTGACAGCAAGTCTGGATTTTGTGTTGCTCAAGAGTGCCAACATATGATGAAGTTTGAAGATCAAGCCAGACAAGAACAACCAGAGGTCTTTGCACTCACGCGCAACAGATTTCCAATGGAAATGCCAAAGCATAAGCAGTTGGAGCTGATCAAGGCCCAAATGTTGAGGGTTCATAAGGCAGCTGGCCATCCCAGTATGGCGAACTTGCAACATGGGCTGGATGACTGGAATCGGACTTCTTACCACTCCTGCCGGAGCTCACCAAATGCTTGGATCTGAAGAGAACACCATCAAGCTGGTCAAGAACACAGCCACACGGATGATCAAAGATGAATGGATGTGGAGCTATAGCAAACACACTTGCAGCTCATGGCCACAACAGCTCAATCAATGCAAAAGGCTTTTCGCCCTTCCAATGGATTCGGGAATCTTCAGCGCCTATGGAGAACATTCCCGTGCCGAGCTTTTGATGGTATGTTGATGCTCAAGGAGAAAGCCCGGGTAACCTATGAAGTCGAAAGTGCCAAAAGCACGCTTGCGAAACTGAACAACACTGTGCCGCAGAAGGTCCAAGCGTTCAAGCCCGGCATGCCCGTTATGCTGTGGTGACAAAAGCAACGCCTGGGAAAGACTGCGGGGAACTTGGGTTGGTCCCATTCGACTCCTTTTACAAGAAGGTGGTACAATTTGGAATGTGACTGGTGCGACACTCATCAGAGCTCGTGCAGTCCAATTGCGCGCCCACCGAGAAGAGCTTCGAAGCCGCTTTGGAAGGAATTCTTTGTTGCGAATGCCAGTCACTTTGGGAAGTTTGCTACGAAACTTCACTGGACGGCATTGTGCTGATGTGACAGGTGAAGTCCCATCCATGGAGCAAGTGCAAGATGATGTCCAAGGTGCTGGCAAGGTGGAGGACGAAGGTATCTTGTACGTGTTCACCACTTGCCAAGGTTGTCTTTGTTTTCACCATTGCCTATGACCTCATGCCCTATCGCTGAGACTGAACTGAATGGCAGACTTTTGACAAAGCGGGCATGGATCCAGACGCAAGGAAGCTGTGGTTGAGGGCAACGACAAGACTTCTGATGATCCACGCAAGGCCCCCAAAACCAGAAGCGTGAAGGTTGAGCGAAAATGCAAGGCAGAAGATGAGCTGCCTACGAAAGATGATTTGGAAGTGGATGATGGCGAAAATATTGACATTCCTGATCAAGATGAAGGTTCAGGTGGAGCACATGGCAAACCTCCTCAAGGAGCTGCGCTATTAAATGTGCCAGCCATCAGCCCTTTGACAATAGCCCTACGAAACAGAGGAGCGAACGCAGTGGATGGAGTTCCTGCACAAGATAATGTTCCCTCTGGAACTCTGTGTTCTGTTGATGCTTGTTGACTTCCAGGTGGACACTATGCACCCCTTTGAAGGTGGAGATGGTCAAAAACCCACCTGACCCCTACCAAGGTCGACAAAACCTTGGCGATGACGGCAAAAGGCTGCATACCAATCCGAAGATTCGGATAGTTCTCCTGAGCTTTTGATCGAGCCCCCTGCCAGCAAGATCTACAATAATGAGATTGATGCTAAGCATGACAGAATGTCTCCATGCTTTCGAAATTGAGATCATTCCAACAGATCTCGAACAAATCTCCGAGAACGTCCAAGGTTGGAGCATATTGCTGTCAAAGAAGATGATGGAGAAATTGGAGAAGGGCATGGAGAAGCAATGGACTCAGATGGATTTGCAGGAAATCAAAGGCCTTAAGAGGAGTCTTGCGGGCCAAGACATGGAAGGCCTTGATCCATCTACAGTAGCTGCTATGAGAAGGGTCCTGACAGTCAAGTCAGATGACACAGCCAAAGCACGGCTTTGTCGTGTTAGGCTACCAAATCGGAAACATCACAGAAGTGGAGACAGCAGCCCAACCATGGAGCGCATGTGCCGATATTTTGTCCTAGCATTTTGCACCAAGACATTTTACAAGTTGAAGGCCGGCGATGTGACGGCAGCATTTTTGCAAGCTGATGGAAGTTTGGAATCGCCGGAGATGACGGTGCGGGTACCTGCCGAGCTAGCAGTGCTGCTCGGTACTGAACCCACCCATCCTGTGATGCCCTTGCGAATCAGGAAGGCATTCTATCGCCTGGTGCAATCTCCACGATGTTTGTTCATTGATGTGTCCAACAAGATGGCATCCCATGGATGGCGATGTCTTCTTGCAGATCGCTGCATGTTCGTCCTCCAGGATGACAAGACCAATGAGGTGATCGCAGCATTGGTCTACATGTTGATGACGCTTTACTATGAGGAGATGAAAGCCATCCAAAGTTCAAGCACGCTGAAACCATGCTGCAGCAAGCCTACAAATCGGCAAATGGCAGACAGGCGAAATGATTTTTGTGCGCTCATGCTGGTGCTCATGCTGCTGGAAAACCTACCCATTGTGCGCTGTGTCATAATTAGGTTTGCCCTACAACTGATCATATTTTTTGGGTTTGTCCCCATTTCCAGCATCTTCGTCAATGGCCCCGACCCATTAATGAATTGACACCAATGGTATTCAATATCATATTGTCCAACAAATGGCACGTATCCGAAAAGCGCTTGCTATTATCAACAAAGGAATCACCAACCAATCTAATGTAGATGAGGGGGGGAAGGGGGGGGCGGTGAAGAGGGGCTAGAGCGTCCTAAAAGGATCAGCTAGAGCGTCTTCCAGTCGCACAGCACTTGTTTTCCACACACGGCTAGAAGCCAGTCAGTGCTAGGACTAGTACGAGCTAAGCTCTGTCTCTACTACCTCTTAGGGCATTACTCTTCTTGAGCCTTGACAGCGTATGTAAAGGGTGCTCAGTACTCATGCTATTTGCCCATAGGCTCAGTTCAAAAACAAAAACAGGCACAAGTTCAATGGCAATGAGTTGAGCACTACGCTTTGTCGTAGCCCAGAGTAAGTGAGTATGAGACTCAGCAAGTACTATCTTTACACGTTGGCTAACTAACAAAATAGCGGAAGTTGCGCAGTGGTAACTGTACAAAAGCATTACGGAGTGCGCTGCTGTCGATGTGAAATGACAAATGTCCTAAAGACATGTCGAAGTAAAAACACGGGCTGCTTCTGAATTCTCTTTGCACCAAAGTGCGGACAAAAGGTCTGTCTTGGCAAAATGCCAAATCGGTGAAATACATCGGCTACTGGAAGGTCGCAAGATTCAGAATTTCAGGTCAAGACGAAAAACAATAGACCAAAGCAACAACAAAACAAATCGAGCTCGGGATTCCAAAGTCACACATTCATGCGATCAATGGACAGAAATTGGAGTGGAAAAAAATTCGGATTGCTGGCTTAGACAAATTGAGACCTAGTGGTATTCTCTCTACCTTAAAGAGTATATACCACTCACAGAAAAACGGGCTCTGTACACGAAGATGGTATCATCTCTTTCTCATAAGAGCCCATACCATATGTGATCAAAACACAGTGAAATATCATCTCTATCTTACAGAGTCTATATTATGTGTGAAATGAAAATGATTGAAAAGCTGTACAGAGAAATCGCCTTGTGTTATCTTCTTCTGATAGAAGTATACACTCATCTGTTCTTAGGTCTCCATGAAGATGAGGATGCTGATGATCGACCATAACCTTCTGAACGCTGACGACGTCGATGTTCAGATTGCTAGTCAAGCCATTCTTGTGCTGTAAAGTTGAACCATGGCCCATCATCTTCTTCATCATCTTCTTCATAAGCCTTGCGTCTGTTCTCTCTCTGCTTCTCTTCTCTCCTCTGTTTTCGAGCTTGTTTCAGTTCACCTGGAACATACTGACGTTTCTCATTCCAGGTCATCTCAGATGGAGTAAGATGTATGAGAAAAGGGTTGTGTGCATCTCTGTCTGAAGGTGCCACCATGGAAGATCGATGATCACAGCTCAAACAAGTTTCATTCACGTTGAAAAGAAACTCTCCTACATGGTTCATGTGATCTTCTGACTCAAAGTCCTTGACGTTTTCAGGGAGTTCCCATCTTGCATGTCCCCATTCGAGAAGTGTAAACATACAGCAGTCACCGCATCCCTCAGAGTTCTTGGCCAGTTCATTTGTGTACGTCTCATCTTTGATGTTTCTGAGATGATGATTGAGATGTACCAAGTCGTTGTATGAACAGGTAATGAAGTGTTTGGCCCTGACCGGAGGTGAAGGACCATAGTTCTTCAATCTTGCCTGAGTTGCGGTGTTGACCATTCTGTCAATCCAGAGCTGTAGTAAACTGACTTCGTACGTGGGACATCCAGGATTCTTTGGAGTGCAATAGTAGGCTGCCTTGTTGCCATCTCCTGCAAGTACGTCTACTTGAAAATGCATGCACTCATAGCACATTGTTGCAATGATTTCACCACAAAGAGCTGCTGCTCGACTTACATGGTCTTGATGTACATGATACACACAGACTCTATGCATGGACATCCTTCCTCTAGTGAGGTTGACTGATCTGTTTTTGCCAATCCGTGCAGCAACCATCAGATCTTGATAGTCAGTGAAACATACAGAAAAACCACCTTCTTCTAATCGAGCTCTGTGATCATAAATTGATCCAGCTTCACAGTTCATGAAGAGATGTGCCTTCAAATTCTTCACCACGTTGACAAAGAAGTTGTTGTACATTGGTCTATCACCAATCTTTCGATGTTCAGAGTCAAGTTCGAAATCAATGTGATTCCTGTACTTCTCCAAATGTTCTGGAAGAGGATTCTTTGACATAAGCGAACGTTGCCATTTTCCCAGATTCCAAAACATACATGAGAAAGAAACTGAACTTCTGTAGGGATAGTCCTTGTCAACAAAGTCACGGTCAATGAGTCCAGCACCGAGGTATCTCATAGCCAACAACTGAAGAATAATGCAGTAAGGAATGACTCCATGATCTTGAATGTAATCATCAATTATGTCATGAAGAGATTCGAAGTCATTCTTGTGACGATTTGAGGCTTCTTCAGTCATCTGTTCACCTGATCACGTGATTTGATGTGCAATCTTGGATCTGAGCAACCATATACAGTATCTTTTCGATCCTCATCAAGAACCTTGAGAACTGATTCATCATGATGTCTGTTGATGTACTCCTGAATGAAGTTCTCCTCTGATTCTTGATACCAGTATTCTGCATGTGGTTTGTCAGTTTGTCTGAATTGAGAATGCCGCATCATGTGTCGATGTTGAGATGCTGCTGGATAACCTTGATTGTAGAAACCTGCCCATTCATCATAGTACGTTTCCTTGAAACAGTCCTTCAACTTCCTCAAAACAGAACCTGTTTCATTTCCAGAAATGTCTTCACCACAATATTCCAAGGTTACAGGTTTCTTTCTGGAGCAGTGTCATCAGCATTGACATCAATCTTCTTTTCTTCTGGTTCCTCTCCCTTCTGAGAGCTTCCAGGTTGTTCAGACTCCTCAGGTTGATCAGTCTGCGTTTCAATGCTGACCATTGTAGGCTTGATCACGGGCTCCTTGGTAATCTCTTCCTCCTTGAACTGTTCACCTTTTGTCTCTTCTTGTTCTTCTTTGACTGAATAAGAAACTCGTTCAACAATCCTCTTTTGCAAAACCTTGTTGAGCATATTCAACCATTGTACCGTACAGTCAATCAGTTGGCTGTTGTCAATCTCAAGGATAAGATGCTTGTTTTCAGGTGTCATATGTTCAGTCTCCTTCTTGTCCTGAATAGTCCCAAGACCTTTAGGATTGTCCTCCGCTTCGAATGTGGAGGTTTTGATGTTTTCGTTCTCATCCATGACTCTTTTGCAAATCAACTTCATTTCATGAAACTCATCATGAGTGATATTTGTTTGAGTCATAGCTGGATAAGTCATCATAAAACTTGAATGTGGTTCTTGGGCAATGACTTCTGAAAACAAAGCAATAGCAAAAGTGTTGACGTCCTCAACAGTCTGTGGCAGAGTTGGGTGATCAGCTCGTTCTCCAAAAGGTATGGCAAAGTTCAAATTGAATGTCCACTGCCTCAGTTTGATGAAGTCCTTCCTGGAGAATTGAGACATGATGTAGTTGCCATATCGGTCTTGAGCACTATGTGCTTCTGGAAGCTCAGGTCTCTCTGTCTGTTCAGAGTATCCTGGCTCCTGTGTTTCCTCTCCCTTTTGAGAGCTTACACCTTCCATTGGTTGATCTTGTTCTTCTCCTTCATGTTCCTCATCTTGAAGTTCTTCACCTGGAAAATTCTCTTCAACATCATGTTGAACCTTGACCGATAAACGTGGCATATTTGCCAATGTCTCATCTTCCTCATCGTCCTCTGCATCCATTTGAACATCACCAGCTGTTTCTTCTGGAACATGGACAACTTTGGTCCCACTTCCAAGCCAAATATCCAGAAAGCCTTGTGGATGTATGGAGTTCCCCAGAGGCACCAATGTCCTTGGCCTTTGTTTTGGAACGCGCAGAGACATGGAAGGATTCATGTTGGAGAAACTGATTGTAGGCATGTTCAATGAAGAACCTGTAGGATTCAGCTGTCATCTGCTTCCTGCTCTCCACAAATTGGACCAGTTTTCGATGAGCATAGGTGACATAGTGGCAAAATGATCGTTCTGCTTCTTGTTGATATAGTTCAATTGCCATCACCATGAGCGTTGTTGAAAATGAGAAATGAAGTTCTGGTTCTGGAATGACTGTCTTGTAGGTTGATGGAACAACAACTGTAGGATCAGTGGTATCATAACCTCTTGTGCTCAAATCGAGGAATGTATCCCAGTCTCCTTTCTCATCATTCCAAACATACCTTTTTCGACAAAAGTCCATCCAGAGAAGATCATTTGCTCGAATCATTTTGTCAAGATGCTTCTGGTAAGAGTGAAAAACAGCTTCTTATAGCCAGTCTTGATCTTCCTGAATTTCGAGGTCTCTTTCGTAATTGAGCCACTTTTCATGCCAAGAATTTTTGGGGATTTCATGACGAGTCTCCTCATTTAACGGTTCATCTTGGCCTCTCATCCAATCACATCCATTGGCTCGAAGATTGTTGGAAAGATCTCTCAAATCACGATATTTAGCTGACTTCTTGAGCTGTGATTTCTGTCTTCCAATTTCCCAGACTCTGGTGAAAAGATAGCAAAGATGTCCTGTCCAAGGAAGCTTCTCCAATTCAGGTCTTCGAATGTCTTGATGTCGAAGAAAATTCTTTGCTGAGAAAAAAGTTGACTCCATTCACGTAAGTTGATAATACGTTCACCACTGGAGTTGTGATCCAATTTTTCTTTTGTGTTTCTTGAACAGATAATACCAGCCTCATGTAGGAACCAAGGATTTGTGGAAGATATAGAAGAGGTAACTTCATCTACAAAAGCATCATCTTCAATCTCCTGCTCAGGAGCTCATAGGGCTGCTGCTTCCTCCATGACATGATCTTCTGCATGTTCACCAAAGCCAGATTCATCTTGTTGATGCTCATCTTGTGGACCTGGGCTTCCCGGTGATGATCTGTGATCCTCCCACCATCTTTCTCCAGGTTCCTCTCTCTGATGAGAGCTTCCTGGCTGAGGTTCCTCTCTCTGTTGAGAGCTTCCTCTTGCTGTGGTGTGTCTTGATGGTTGTGTGTAAGGATCACCCATGGGTTCATCTTCATCTTCAGGTTCCTCTCTTTGACGAGAGCTTCCTGACAAAAGTCCATGAATAGACTCTGAATTTGGATCAAAAGATTCACGTGTTGACAAACGTTGACCAAAAACTAACTTGCCATAGTTCATCGGAGTCTCTTGTCCCATGAATACCCATGCAGTTGTCCTGATTGAATCAGGGATTTCACCACCTGGTGTAAAGCCAACACCCTTCTCCTGCTGAACACGTTCAAATGTGATATCTTGAGGCCATGTGCCACCTGTAAAAGTTGATGATAACATGTGTCCACGTCCGGGCCTCAACACATTTGCAGCAATTGTAGGCAACTGGTCCATGATCTTGAGATATTCTGCTGGTACATCGTTGTAGATCAAAACCACTCCATTCTTTGAAAGAAACAGTTGTTCTTGAAGGGCTGCATGAGGTAAGAGTACGCAGTAGATGGGTTCACTGTAGTATCTTGGAGCTACAGTTCCTTCAGCCATCCTCACGTACATAAAATGTACAGAATCTCGTCCTCTGTTACCTCCTGCATTCTCACAAGACCATACCGTTCAATGGATTGTCGATTGGAAGCGTGTGTAACATGAAAAATCCAACCCAGACACATGGTTTCCTCAAAGGTAAGAGCATCGTGTACTTCATAAGGATTCACAACTTCATTTGAGCGTCCTTGAAAAGCACCAATTCTCATCTCCCATGGTTGTGTTGGAGGATATGGAAATGGTTTCCACTCCCAATGGACAATGATCTCGATCTTGAAACGTTGTTTGTCATTTGATAACAATAAGGCTGCAAAATCTCGAGGTGACATTCTGGTTCTGAGGGGGCTGTCACTCTCAAGCTCAGAGAAGGCTGTACCTAAGTTCATAGTACCTGAGGTACTGAACAAATGACGTTTGTTGGAGTGTCTGAGCCTTCCTGAAAGCGCCTTGCTTGTTCTGACATTCTGAGACTTGTGTTTGTTTTTGCTGTTCATGTCGACATAGAAGGCGTTACACAAAGTCTGAAATTCATTCTCTTCCTCTTGTGTCAACCAGCCAACTAAATATCGAATGAGATCTGCTTGCCACGTTAGAAAGCTGTTGAACTCATGACGTTTCTCCCAATAAAGACACCAGGATACTGAATCCATTGCCATCTGTAACCTGTCGAATGCTGACATGGTTCTGGGACCTAAGATAGTATGAATACCTCTCTTGACTGAGAGCTTCACAAACTCTTCTTCCATATACCATGCACACTGTTCTCTGAAGGCAAAACAGAATTCCATGTGATCTTCAGTGGGACGTGTTTCCTGAGTTCTTTCAGTGCTATCTGGAACTTCTCGGCTTTCTTCTAGCAGTGTAGCCCTCAAAAGGTGGACCGTAGTCACTATCCTCACTATGATAAGCTTCTTGATCTTGTTGGGCGTGATTCGGTCCAGTGGATGACCTTGCCGACGACTCAGCTCCTCTGTTCCACCGATTGGCACCAGACATTGTTGCTAGAAAACAGTACGATTCTCTGGTTCCTTCTTCTTGAGCCGCAGGCACAAATTCAAAAAATAGCCAAGGATCCCTCAGGGAATCACCCAACAGAAAAACATCATGTCTGAAATCAACATGAGTGCAAACTGTGGGCAACCATGACCTGAGGTAAGCCTTGTGCTCCAACAATGATCTGAAAGGAGGATGTGAATCAACTTCCTTGAGAATACCAATTCGAACAGCATCAATGAGATTCTGAGGATTAGCAGATTTCTTGGTCAAACAATCAGCTAAACACTATTGAGTTCTGATATGTGACAAATCAGCAATGGAACCTGAACATGCTTCTTTCCTAAGCATTTGAATCATGTGAATGGTTTCTTGTTGTTCAGGAACATGTGTAGTGCTGGCAGTAGTCACAAGACTGTTGGCATCAGTTCTCATGTGAATCTCACTTGAAAGTCCAGTTACATCCTTGATGAGTCCTCTCAACATTTGACAAGTTCCATAACACTTCATCAAAGCATATAACTCAGCAACAGTAGTACCCAAGGTCGTTCTTTTGATCTTGGTGGATTCAAAGAAAATCAGGGACCCCTTGGTGTTCTTACTCTTCTCTCTTCTAGGTTCAGCCATGAAAACAACCATAGCACGTTGAGATGACTTGTCACTGTTGTTTCTGAAAGCTGCATCTGGCATAGCAACCAATCTTGGATCACCTTGCAATGGCCAGAACATAAGTTCCATTGGGTCACCTACAATTTGTCTGCAAAGTTTGTTCAGTGTTTTGCAATCTCCTATAGTAGGTGAGGCAGCTGCAGAAGCACAACGTGAAGACTGATAACATGACTGAAACTGGGTTCTTGATTGTAACCAGTTGATACTTCCTAGAAGTGACCTGTACGCAGCGTGGAGATCCTTGTCACATTTCTCTTCATCCTTCAAACCTTTCGGAATGACAACCTCAGTGAGTTCACTGACACACAAGGATTGTTCAACAGTGATGTGAGATTTCTTCTGGTTTTCTCATCAATCACCCATTTGACACGTTGACCAGTGAACATCAAATCATTCACATCTTCATGTCCAATCTTGAATTGTGACTTGACAACTTTCTTGAACTTCTCCAGAAATTCTGGAGTGCCCTTAATGAACAAGTCATCAACATGAAGACAACACATGCCAATTGGTTTTCTTCCCTTAGCAATACTGCCATTCACAGGGTCCATGAAATGTTCCAAGAGTTCTTCAACAATCTCAGGTGTCAACTGTGGTGTCGTGGCAAGGTATGTACGTTCTGAAGGTAAGAAGATAGAAACAAGAACTTCAGCTTCTTCTTCCAAACTTGTGGGAATGAGTTCCTTGTTCATGTCATGATTCATCTCAAGCAACCACCAGACTCCTCTTCTCTTCACAATTGAAGTCCTCAAGTGGAACTTCTTTCGATCATAGTATTGATCTGGAGTTCTGAGTGATTTTGCACGATATGCAACTTGAGCATGACCAGTCTCAAAAGGATACCAACCAGGTTTGTGTTCAACAGAATCCAAAAACTTCAACAAGGTTTCATCAACAACAGGAGTCCAAGCACAATCTTCAACTTTCTTCTTCTCCTTAAACTCCTTTCTCTCCTTCCAAGTTTGGGGTTGTTGATAGCAAGCTGAAAACAATCTTTCTTCAACCAAAAGAGACTTATGAACTTCCTCCGCAATGTCGGTGGATTCATGCTGCGTTACCTCACTCTTGTGTGAGCATACGTAATACGTCACGAGTACCGGTTCTGTTGCCTCAGAGTCAGCAAAGCTGACCTGCTTTGGCTCCTTAAAGGCGCCGTCGTAGCACACATATGTGCACCGGTCCGCTCTTGTTGGTTGAATGCCGAGCGAAATCAGAAATTTGCCCAAGCGGTTCAGACTCTTGGTCATGAGTTGCCATTGTCGTTTGAAAAGTCTCACCGCTGTTTCAGTTCTGTTTGGCCATGGGGTTCTTGAACCACAAGGACATTCCTTGAAACCATGCGTTCTGTAGTAAGTCAGAAAGTCTTCTTGGAAAAAGGCGTCATCACCTACAATGGCCTTAGGCATACAATTGTTCTCATCACTCCACAACCTTAGAGCTTGAATAGTCTCTTTGTTGCTAAGTGAGGATTGTGCCGTAGCCCAAAGAAGATTTGTTGCACCATCAAGAACAAGCAACACCATGTACTTGTTCTTCCTCAACATAACCTCGGCATGATCAACAAAGATGACGTCTCCAAAGTTGGAGGCTCTGATGCCTGAGACCCTGGCTCTCGGCGGTGGTGCAATGGAAGTACTACACACACGACACTTTTGACACACATCTTCATACTTTTCATAAACAGAATCAGGAAGTCCAAGCATGGAAGTCCTTCTTCTGAATTGAGTAGGAGACATGTGATAGTGTTTGACATGAAGTTTGTACAGTTCAACACTGTCTTCAAGTCTCTTCAGCATCTTCTTGTATGCTGGTGTCATGGCTTGCACTTCACTACCAGGTAGTGGAACAGAAATCCGCCTAGGCTCAAGAGCTTCACTACCTAGTTTCTCAATCTGACCTTCTGAATCTTGCTTACTACGTGCACGTGCAGGAGCAGATTTGGATTCAATGACTTGAGGTTCATAATCAGGTATTTTCAAACCCATTTCTCTGGCTCTCCTATCAAGTTCATCTCCACCATCATTGGGATAGGAGACAACAACCTTCTTTCTCTTTGATGAACCTTCCTTGGAATCATCTACTACCACAGGTTTCTGCTTGCCTACGTGCCTTTTTGCTGCAGGGGGACCTACCTCAATCTCTCTTAAGCCTGGTCCTCTGCGCAGCTTCTTGCCTGCCTCTCCTGTTTGAGAGCTTGGCTTTTTCTGTACAGAAACTGGCTTGGATGAAGAGGATGACTCAGGGTGAAACAAATCATCGATGTTTCCTCTAGGGACTCTTGTAAGACGGTCAAGATCAGACTTCTGAATGCCTTCAGGAATCACGTAGTCCTTCTTGATCTTGTAGATGGTCTTGCCCTTCCAGAGTTCATCCATCCTCTTCTTCACGTTCTTCTCATCACGCCAGTCATCCTTGTGAAGAACCTTTCGACCACTCTTCTGATAATCAATGTGAGTCTCTCTCTTGTCCAAGAGGTGTTCGTTTGGAATTGGAGTAGTCTCAGCTTTCTGCATTTCATGAAGATTCATTCTTTTCTCTGTGATGTCTGATGAGTTCTCTACGTAGTCCATCAACTTGCCAGTAATCACTTGTCACCAGAGCATCTTCACATTGTTGATCATCTTGTTGGACAGTAATCTGACTGTATTCAAAGTGATCATGTTGTGAGAAGAAACTCTTGACTTGTGGAGTCTTGAAGTGTACTTGATTCATGTACCATGCCACATCTTGCAAATCAAGTATCAAGTGAGTACTGATGGCTGTCTTCAAGACCATTTTTCTCATGCCAATTCTTGCACAAGACAAGTAGGCTCTCTCTGGAGTGAGTTCAAATTGGAATCCAAGATTTCTCATTTGCGGAAGTGACATCAACAATGGGACATCACCTTCTTCGACAATGTCGAACTCTGTGAATTGTGTGTTCCATCCATGGTCATACATGTATCTGACAATCTTCTCTGTGCACTTTGATTGCTGAGAGTTTGCAACGAAGAACCTTGAACTGGTCGGTTGAATTTCATACCAAAGACGACTGTTGGGATGTGAGTCAACATATCTGCAGAATGCATCAACTGCCTTTCTAGATCCCATAGCTCTTGTGCAACCAAGATCAAGGATACATACAGTTGGAGGTGCAGAATTCTCTGTGTGAAAAGAAAGTCCATTCTCACATGCATCAACTTGCTGGGTATGAAATGAAAAGACACCATGTTCCTCAGTTGATTCCTCTGTCTGATCAGAGCATTCAAGCTGAGCTGGTTTCTCTTTCTGATAAGAGTTTCCAGTTTTGGATTCACTTGATACCTCTGTCTGGTCAGAGCATTCTGGTTTCTCTGTCTGATCAAAGTATCCAATTGTGAAAAATGATGTGCCTTTTCCTTGTAGGCCAGGTTGCAATGGTGCTTGTCGTTGAAGTCCACGTTGAAGTGCATCAACTTCTCCTTCCAGAACAGGAGCTCTGACTTCTGGTCAAGGACACCAATTTGACCTACACGCACAGGGTTGTACTTGTTCTTCTCTTTCCATCTCTCTGCAAGAGCATCTCTTTTGTTTTGACCTCCTCGACGAGTGCGTCGAGTACTCTGTTCTTCATAGCTGGCATCAAGCACATCAACACGTGCTGGGTCAGTTTCAGCAAAAGCAAAAAAACCATGCCCTGAACTCGAGGCTGCAGTAGAATAATGAGCCTGTTGAGGTTGAGCGTTTTGAATGGCCGGAGTTGATGAGGATTGAGGTTGGACATAGTTTGACTTGCCTTTTCCATCTCCTGGTTTTCCTCCTTTTCCTTCATCATCCTTGCCTTTCTTGCCTTTCTTTCCTTTTCCTTTCTTCTGGAAATAACCATACTCATCCTTGTAGTGCAGTTCTTCTGTGGCCCAATAGCCATCATTCCAGTCTTGATCATCGGCCCAATAGCCGTCATAGGAATCATTCCAGTCTTCTTCTTCTTGCCAATCTTCTTCATATCCTTCTTCTCCCACCATGTGAGAGCGGCCTTTTCTTCTTCCTTTTCCTCGGCCTTTGGATCTTCTTGGTCTGAAGAATCTTCTTCCTCCTCTGCCTTTTCCTTTTC
>Ga0126342_10010431_pt1 | contig 16617 bp, 18 predicted proteins | sample Cyp1metagenome_FD_92528 | JGI IMG/M metagenome (GOLD analysis project Ga0126342, IMG submission 92528) | Coral microbial communities from Lord Howe Island, Old Settlement Bay, Australia - Cyphastrea 1 metagenome | ecosystem: Host-associated > Invertebrates > Cnidaria > Coral ... | reverse complement strand
TTACATGGTATTACATGGTATTACATGGTATTACATGGTATTACATGGTATTACATGGTATTACATGGTATTACATGGTATTACATGGTATTACATGGTATTACATGGTATTACATGGTATTAATTACATGGTATTACATGGTATTACATGGTATTACATGGTATTACATGGTATTACATGGTATTACTATACAATATCAAATTATAAATAAATTATATAGATACACGATGATACAAGTAATAAATCTAATTTAGACGAATTTTACACAATTGTATAGTAGTGCATAGTATGTGATCAATAATTGATCAAAATCGATCCACATCGTGTCGAGCTGTGACACGAGTCTGAAAGTCAAAGTGTTGATAAGATTTGTGTCATGATGTTGCAAGTGTTCTCACACGGATGTCACTTGCCTAGACTATGCACATTTATGATATGTTATGATTTTGTATACTAGAACAGGCAGAAGCATTGTTGCTTGTCGGTCTGAGAATCCAGCATTTTGTTGGGCAGAACCTGGAACAGTCACAAAACGTGTGTGAAGCGGCCATGCCAATCTTGCCAATCTCACCTGCCTGATGTTATCCTGGGATGAATTCCTGATCAGAGCCTGAAGGTTCCGCCGGGGCATCTTCCGCCGGTGGTCGTCGCCTCATTTGAGCTGCACTAGCTTATCTAGTACTTATCTAGCTTGTAACATCTTGTAACATCTTGTAACATCATGTAACATTATGTTACTGTAACATTGTCAGCCTCCAATTGAATTCCGAAAAAAACCTGGTACCAATTTCCCACACGCTTCCTGAGACTCTGTCCATTGCATGGCTTCAAGCCTAAGTCGTTGAAGTTGACACATGACCGAAGCATCATCTGGGCAGCAAAAGCACTAAAAATCATGCTGTGATCGTGCAGCAGCAGTCCGAGGCTCGTGCTCTTGAATGAGGACTACCTACCATCGCCCGCTCCCAAACGACCTACCTACAAAACGACAGCAAAATAAAAAAAAGCGCCGAGGAGTCTGCTGCACATTGTTTACCAACTACACACTTCTGATGTGGCTGCACTGCTGAGCAAGCTGGGTTCACAAAGATTAACAATTCTCTCGATACTTGTTGCATCTTTTTGCTGGAGTGCGAACACATCGCTTGGGCTTTGCTTCCTTGACGAGGTTGCTCTGCATCCGCTCTGCATCCGCATCACTACATGACTCATCTTTGCTGCGAGTCACGCCAGTGACATCGTCAGATGATGATGAGGTACAGTAAGCAAGGGAGCACATCTTGACCGCGACGGACAAAGGTGACATCGGCTCCATCCAATGGCGAAGCTGGATCATGAGCAGCATGAGCAGCAATGAGCAACATACTCAGATTTATCGGAATGATCGCAAAGGTCGATTCAGGTCGATTCAACTTGTGACCATGTAGCACTCAACTTGTCTTTGCTTGACCAGCGCGCACGCTCTCTGGATCCAGTCGACCTTACAGCCAGGCTAAACCATGGGAAAGCCAGTTGTGCTCTGCTGTCTGTTCTCTGGAATCATAAAAAAAGAACTTACATATTGAGCACATATATATATATTATAAATGAATAGAGTCGAAGAATATCGGTTCTATGGAAAACAAAGGGAGAAGCTAGTTATTCTTGTTCCCGAGATCTAAATTCTAGGCTGCAAACACATCATCTTGCCCAGAGTGCAGAAGGCGCGCAGCAAAGTGAGTTTCAGGTGTGCAGTCCTTAAACGAAAGTTTCCAGAGAATTGCTACGGCGACTATACATGACTATATAATACTATATACATACCTGACAGAGTGGACGCAAGTCAGGAAATGCTTGACTTTTCAGAACATTGACTCAACGAGGGGTGTTCTTCGAAGGTTTCTCTCTCTGGCTTTTGCAACCGCAGCAATGCTGAGGAACACACTCAAAAGGACGCCACGTCATCTCCTCCGCAAAAGACAGAGGAACCAGACAACACAACTAACCGCAACTAACAGACTAAGAAAAGACAATAACAAAAGCCAGCAGTGTCATGACAGTGTCATGAGTCCTTGGATTCACCAATACCGGGGGAAATCACGAAGCCCCAGTACGAAACCTTCCCGGCGAAGTTAGCACAATTGTGATCATTGCAAGGAAAGCTTGTCAACTGGGTGCCTCCGTGTCCCCATTTATCCTCTTCAGCCCTGGCCTCATCTTGGAAGTGAAAGATTCTGGTGAAAGTGGAGGAATGAAATGAAACCAAAACTGAGCTTCAGAGTTGATAATTCAAGAGCCAGCTGCTCCAAACTGTTGAATCAATATATGTAAGTCAGTGCTGAACTTCTGGTATTGTACAATCAATATATATATATATATATGATTATATATATACATATGATTATATATATGATTATATATATATGATTATATATACATATGATTATATATATATATGATTATATATATATGATTATATATATATATATATGATTATATATATATGATTATATATATATATATATGATTATATATATATATGATTATATATATATGATTATATATATATATGATTATATATATATGATTATATATATATGTGTGTATTACCACACAGTGTCCGGCGCTATTTGCCGTCCAAGTACAGAAGGGCAGGTAGCTCTGCTTCAGGGACGGTCGCCAAAAGGCGCACAGTCCTGCAAAGATTCATTGTCTATCCTGCACTCCCCTGTAAGACGTGTACTATACATCCTCTATATAATCACTGGATAATCATGATCACTTCTGAACACAGAGTCTTCCGCGCTCCTCCTTACAGAAGCACCTTGGAGCACACAGCCCAAATTTCAACATCTTCAAACATATCACGCTAACAACTCACGGAAGTTCTACCACGGAGTTCTCAGTGTAACACTGACACCGTCTGATCCAAGGTTAGCGACGAAAGCCTCATGCTAGGGGTGACGCATCTTCCGCTCTTTCCCAGAAGGCTCACTCGTGTTGACTGATTCATCTTGATTCGATCTGTTTCCCATCACCAGCCTCCACAACTGAAATCAGCGATGCCTGGCTTGAAACACTCGGCAACTTTTGTCAGCCAAAGCTAGAAAAATGACCTCCAATAGCGACCAGGACAAGAGCTCCAAGTTAGCAGCCTCGTGAGAACATGATCAGACATATGACACAATTTGAAACAATTTGATGTATCGAGCTGATATTATCTGATATGCTGAATCAAGCCAAAGCAAGTTTGTGTATTTGTGTACCATCCACATCATCCACAACCTGCCTTGTTGGGATCCTCTAGGTCAAAGACCTTCGGATGGCGCTTGGCGTATGCACTTGCTCTATCTTGCTCTGGCATTTCATTTATTCTTCAGAGTTATATTATATTATATTATATTATATTATATCTTTAGATACCATTCAATGGCCACACAGCAATCACACAGCAGATCAGCAGATCAGGCTGCCCCTCCTGATGTGAATCCATTGGAATCCTGGAGATCAACATAGCTTCAGATTCAGGCTTCAAGTACAGCGGGCATCACCACAGCTACGGTTTAGAGGGTGGCAGATATTTGCTCCTTGATCCTCGGAGGCTCAAAACCTAAGCAACAGCGTGCAAGACTGGTATAGGACGTCATCAACCTACAAATTACAATATCAGCATATTCCATAGAAGATCATGCAAGCAGCAAGTTTCCTCCTTTAGCCAGAAATTCATCAGAAAGCTCTGGGTTCGTTGCCCTGGCATGTGCCAATCGAAGCAGCCCCAGTTCAAAAGCCAAACCTGGTAGCTCTCAAAAAAAAGGCCGTCGAGGTCTGTACTATGACTATGACATACTATGACCATCTGAAACAAGTCTTTGACAACTTCAGGAACAGGCCACCAGGGATGATGCAAGAAGAGTCCTTCGACGCAGAAACAGGAAGCACAACACGGCACAACAGACTAGGACAAATATATCACCTGTTTGCTTTGGTCGCAATCCACCGGATGATAGATGAGACTCTCGACTCTCAAACAGGAACTGCCTGTTCTGCCTTCAGATAAGCAAAATCACAAAGAGTCTTGTCCTCAAGCGCAGGGATCGAAACCGCCAGGAGCCGCAGAATTGCAAGGCGATGCTCCATGGCCAGACCTGGTGCTGCGGTACTTGCAGTACTACACATGTGCACTACACGAGTGACCGAGGTTCTTGAAAAATCTATTACAAAAATAACTTGAGATGCCCCTTCAAATGTCTTGAGATGTTTGGGATTGCTTGGGCCTCTCTCGGTACACAGCATAGCATTTTGGTAACCGTCCAAGGTCAGGTCTGCTTGAAGCGGATTGCAACAACAAAACACCTGGCCGAAAAACATGCAACACAGGCAAGCGCAAGGTCAGGAAGTCACGTGCTCACCTTGTCCCAAGGATACAACATGATAGAGCAAGCAACGTAGGCTAAAAGTAACTAAAAGTTCTAAAGGAAATCCAACTGGTAAGAACAAAGTGCAAGTGCAGTGCTAGTTCTGCGAAGCGAGTTTGCATCTTCAGGTCTTGAACGCTAACAAATAGCGGTCAAACATGCAATCGAGGCTTGTGGGTGTCTTCTCGTTACACGGCTTGAGCAACCAGTATGCCTCATGTCAATCAAGAATTAAACACGCAAGTCTTTGAATTTGGGGACAGAAGCCCTCAACAAGCGTTCGGGTTTGTTGCTTGTCCACAATTGAGTCCAAAGCCCGGTTTCCAGCCAACATTGCAGAAGACCGCTTCAGGAGTGGCCTGGAGGTCTGGAGCTCAGACCAAAAACTTGACTTGTGCACAAGATGTCACGACTGCACCCATTGTACACATTGACATGCTTTCATGCCTCATCGATTCAATGGAGAATGTTGCTGCAATCAAGGAGGTCACATCCTTTGACAGACGCAGCATTGAAAAGGCCGATGACACCCAATGCGCTCAGAAGTTGTCAAGCTAAAGCTGTTGATTGCTTGCACACAGCAAAAAGTTAGAAGTAGAGTTTAGGCATCGAGCTGCACTTCCAGGTAGGATTCGACGGATATGGCCCACGCGTCCCTCAAGTAAGCTTAGCTCCTGGCATCAAATCACCCACAAGACGGCCACTTCTGATTCCAAGTCTCTGCAGAAGCACTGTTCATGCTTTCGGCATGTGACACTGGGCAAAGCCAAACCAGAAATCCCACCTCCTCATCCACCAAGTGTAGTAGGCAAATGCCACGGCGAGCCAGTGATCCGATCCACTCCTGGGCATCCCAACCCAGCAAGCAAGTACCATCAAACACCAGTACATACCAGTACATACCAGTACATACCAGTACATACCAGTACATACCAGTACATACCGTATGTACATACCAGTACAAAGGATTCGAAGTGATTCGAAGTACTGCCTCGTGAACTTGTGATGCACACAGCACCAGTCGAACTCCAGCCTGCCATGGTACTCTTTGGAAGGTTGATTCAGTTGACTTCAAGTTGACTCCAGTCTTTGTTAGCCAGCTTTGCCCTGCCCTAGCACTACATGAATCCAATATAATCATAATACAATCCAATTAGCATCCAATGTGTGTCACTGACCTGCCAAAGCTGTTCTGTCGCGAGAAGAAGTTGTTGATTGAGCCTGAACAGGTGTCCAGCACAGAATTGAAGCCAATCGATACTTTTTGAACCATATTAAGTCATCACCGCATAATATGACACAATAAAATACACAATAATCACAATAGACGTAACATCTTGCCACCCTGCTACGAGATGCTGCGAGTACAAGGGATGCTTCTGCTTGCCTTTCAAGTTCTTTTCCAGGCATAGTCACACGCACCTGGCGGTCATAACCCAAGGTCAAGGAAGCGAGATGTCATGGGCATTGGGCAATTCCATGCAACTCCCAAGGCCGCAAGGCATGGCAGAAGTACAGGCAAAGGCGCTACATTCTCATCGAAAACCGCAACTCTCCCTCCAGTGACTTCACCCTTCATTGCAGAATGAGCAAGCCTCGGAGTTCACAGCCAAACAGGGCAGATGGATGATGCAAAGGATCGGGAAATCCACATGAACATTTGGTGCTTCGATGATATTTCGATGATTTCTCCACGGTGCTTAATGTGCTTAGGTTTCTTAAAGGACAAGAGGCACATTCCACATGGCATTAGCAACTGTTCGCGGCTTGTATATGCTTGGCTATTTCAAGCTGCGTTGAGGGCAGCGCACTGCAGAAAAAACATGCTTGTTCTCCACAGTGGCAGAAGATTGTCCATCTGTCAGGCTCTACCCAACAGGCTGCTGCGATTGAAGTACTTGTTAATTTAATACTTTGACAGGCAGCAGTCCACAGCGTTCAGTTGGCCTGCAGCACTCATGCTGGGGCTAATGGCAGGAACCTTCTGTCCAGAATCGAAATTGAAAGGCTTGCAATTCGACAAATTCTTGAGTCATCTTGAGTCTAGCAGCTTGTGCTACTGTCAAGCAAGCAGCATATGCAAACATCTAAAAATGAACACAGCTTCACGACTGTTTTGTAGCCTTGAGGAATTCTCCACTCATCAGTTTCTTGGCGCAAGAAGCCAAGCGGTTTCCCTCCTTTGCTTCTGGCTCCTGAAGGTGAAGTAGGTTTGTAGCATGGCTGCTGCTTCGTTTCTCACAAGTCGTTTTTTCATGTTTTTTCATGGTTCTCTCTCTCTCTCTACAGTACATTCTTTTGTTATCTTTTGTTTGTTTTTTTACAGTCTGTCGCATGTTTTCATATGGGTCAATGTTGTCCAATTATGTTTTCCCTCTGTGCTTCAAACATTGATCGTGCTTGCCACAGGGCGACTGTTATCCTCTTCGCAGTTAGACTTCAGCCAGTGCCAGCCTCTGGAGAAAAGTTGCAAAAGGTGCTGAGATACAAGCCACAATGACTCAATAATTGCTATATACTCGTTTTGTGTTTGAAACTCGATGTAGGATGATGGAGGTGTGTGTGTGTTTTTCATCCATGTTTGTGTCCAGCTTTCTCCGGCGTCTAAGATGAAAGTGGGTTGCAATCAAGCAGCACATCACGCTCAAGTTGCTGCTGACCTCAGTTCTTCCCGGACGGTTTTGGCTGAAATGATCCATGCCCATTCCACCTTTGAAGCTTAGAGACCTCAAGCGGGAAGTTGGCCCCAAAGAAAGTTCTTGCCAGAGTCAGAAATGCGGATTCTCTCTGTTCGGCTCGCCCTGTCCATCACTGGAAGGTCAAGCGAAGAGAAAATGGTCCCAGACACACTGGTTGAAAAATCTGCGGCAAAGGTGCTTGGTGTTTTTCTTGGTTGAATCTTAGCAATGGCGAATGGCAAGTACCACAACTTCAACTGGAGGAGGGCAATTTGCTCTGAGTGTGCGATTCTTGACTTTGGGAAGTACTCAATTTGCTTCAAGATGCTTAAAGTATACAGTGTCTGGCCAAGAGGAACTTTGTTCATAGTCTTGGATGGCAAGCATGCGATCGTATATTTTATGTTTATAAACTGTCCCCGAGGCAAAGCATCAAATGAGCAGTGCCCAAAAGTTTCATGCCCTGGCTTTGTAATGCTGAGCAGCCTTCGCGGTCTTTAGCGGCTCAAGTTTTTGCTTTTGCGATTTGCGAGAGTAACTTTGTATATATCACGTTTCACTTTCGCGGCACTTTGTCTTGCGCTCCTCTTTTGAACTTGCGAAAAGGGATGAACATGGATTTGTCCTGACCAGCGTAGATTTTCCAAATTTAGGACTAACAAGGCCAGTGCGCAGTACCTGCCCATATGACACTGCCAAGACTGGGAATGTCATGACTGTTATCTGCATAGTCGGTGTGAATCTGCCTGGCTTTGGACGAAGCTCATCCAAAAGCTTCACTGCATCCCGTAGTACCACTGCCTCAATCGCGAAAAATCAATGGCTCGACCCGCGACTCAAACTCGTCAAGTTGGCCTCAATGAACATAAAGCAGCGCGCCATGTCCTTGCATATCTTTCACGAGGCAATGGGATGGAATGGGCAGGATTTGCTAACTGTCTACCCTTCAAAGGCTACTTTTCAAAAACCTGCACAGCAAATCGCAAGCCAGTCCTGCCGACTGGCACGGCCATCTTTGAGTGCATGTGCGCAAAACTGAAAAGCGCCGTCCAGTAGAAGGGCCTTGCCAAAACCCTGGCTGAATGAATGACTCTGCATGGGTACATCAAGGGTACATCAAGGGAGACATAGATGCCGTATGATGCCGTCATACTCCGAAAGTGTACTCTACTCTGCGTTGGACGTGAATGCCAAGGAGCCAATGTCGCAGTTCCATCACCAATCTCCTGCATAGGACAAGTATGAACACGTCTACAGTTCGAGGCTGAAAAGAGTTAAATCATCTTGAACCATCTTAAACCATGTTACACTGTTACACTGTTAAACCTCAAAACAAAGGCAAAAAAAAGTGCACAGCTGTCCTGTCCAAACTTGCAAATCTGCTGCAGGAGAACCTACCAGAGTTTCTTTGCGACCATGATCCCAGGCTGGGTATACTTACAATGCTCACTTGATGCTACATCATGCTACATTCTGCTGGCCTTTGCAATAGGTGATCCTGGCCGCGCCAATGTCAAGATTCTGGTTGCCTCAACTTCAGTGATCTTCAGCAGGCATTGTCAAGTGCGTAAAGGGCGTACAGTCCCTGAGGAAGCTGCAGAGTTTGTCACAAGTTTGTGCCTCTCTGTGACAACCAGCTGGTCACTTCCACATGGTCCATACCTGGAAGCGTGCAAAGGAAGAAAGAGGAATCAAGATAAAATATGATAAAATAATTGAAGGGGAAAAGCATAAAAGTATATAAAAGTACATAAAGTATGTATATATATATATATATAAAAGTCATGCTTTGAGTTGTACTGAATACAGAGCCCAAACAAGGTGGTGTTCTGCTTGCCGTGGTGAAATTGGCAGGTCTTCACAAAGGAACTTCTTCTTACATTGCCTTCAACATTCATTGAAAATTGTGGAAATACATGATGCATCATGATGCCCAAATCAGTTGATGGAACTCCGGCGACAAAAAAGTGCACCTCGCAATACCCTGCACTAAATACTTTATAGAGGTACTACAAGCGCTACAAGTAGTATGGCACGGAGGCATCATGTTAAACTGAAAATGTGAACCACATGTATAATGTTCTTTACATGGTCAAGTAAGGTCAACTATCGCAAAGCACTCTCGTACGGCCATGACTTGCAAAGGGCAAAGCATGCCTTTCCCTGGGCACGAGACTTGCACTGCCGCGGCAATGGCCTGCAGAGGAAAAAAAATACATATAGACAATATAAAGGCGGTGCGAGGATGTACAATGTATGTACAATGTATGTACAATGTATGTACAATGTATGTACAATGTATGTACAATGTTGACAATGTGCAGTTTGCTTATGAGTCCAAAGTGCTGCAAACTCTCCAGCGGTCCTGCACAGCTGCACTGATGATGTCCATGCCACATTGCAACAGACTGTTTGATTTGCAAAGTGCACATACTTGCGAGTTTAAACTGTCTGGAACTCGGACCGATTCATCCTCTGTGCTATTAGAATCTATTAGACAATGCTGTTGAAGCAAAAGTATGAGAAAGGGCCAACTTGGCAAAGCACTGGCAATGTATCCACGCATGGGCCACTTTTGAGGGTTGACTCACTCGTAGGTGTTTGGGCCGTGGATGTCACAAAAGTTTGCTATCTTGACATAGTTTGACATATTTTGACAAAAGAACCAGAAGCACGGCAAATCAATGCTTCATTCACTCGGAGACGAAAGGAGACTTTTGATCTCGAAAGAGGTGGCGAGTACATGCAGTTGCCTGAGTAGTATCATCTGGCAAACAAACACTCTAATTTGTGATGCGAATTGCCTCCAAGCCCCCAAGAGGCGGCTGCGATTGCCATGAGGAATCAAGTGAGACTGCCAAACTGCTAAAGTCTGATGACATTAAATGCACGTCTTTAATTACCTGTGCCTAGAATTTCGGCATACATATCCACACTCAGTGGACGTCTCTGCGACTCAAGCCTGTCGCAAATTGGAGGAGTGCAGGCACATTGCCAACAACCCAGAATGGCAAGTCTTCCACAATCTAACCCTCTACGTATTCATTTTGTGGTAAGAAATTAGACAATAGGAACATATAATATACGATATTAATCTATATACTATATATAGTAGATTAGAGTGTAAATGGTTCTCAATGTCCAGTCCACAAGCCTTACGTCTTTTTGCGGGCTGCTTTTCAGCCTGTGGCTTCTCCTGCACCACTTAAGATCGTGCTGTACACATGGAGCCCAGGCTGGACGGCTGGTGAATGCTCAATAGATATCCATAGATCATATAGATCTCAATATGATCTACGCATATCTACGATTTCTCCGTTAAATGCTCAGTGTTATCATATACAAAAAATATAAGTGAAGTTGTCGCACTGAGTCTTCGTTCGCCTTTCCGTGACTTGAAATCTGGTTGGATCATGAATGATCGAGGCAAGTAATGTCTGCAGAAACTCAGTCCATGACCTGCTTTGCCATCTTTTCAGCTTTCGTTGGCTTGTGCTTATCGGGTTTTTCCTTCTTCGTCTGCTTGTCTTGTCGGTTTTCATTCTTATTCTCCTTGTTCTCCAGGCTCTCCTGGTTCTCATGATTTTCTTTCTCAGCCTCCTCCTCTTTCTGATTTCCATCCTCTGCATTAGCATCTTGCTTGTCTTGCAGCGATGCCACCTGCACCAAGAGGTCCTGCGCACAGATTCCAATACCAGGACTCCAGTTTCAACACGCATTTCCAGCTGTTTAACATTGTTTAGCAGTGGGAAAGTGGGAAAGAAAACAATCCTGACATCAACATGTGTGATGCATCCCTGAGCCTGATGCATCTGATGCAATCAATTTTTTATCACATTGTCTGGGGCATTCCAGGCATTCCACCTGCAAGATTCTCGGATGTTTGGTGATCTCGGGGCTGCTGCACACCAACATCAGCTCAGCAGGCTTCAGTGCCAACCTGCCATCAAATGAATCAAATGCCAGAACCATCCAGAACCAACATCCTTCAGAATTGCAAAAAATATATAACAACATATAACAATCATATAACAACATATAACAAAAGGATATAAATGTGCAAAGTATTGAAACAGTTGTCTTCTTCCAAGACATCGAAATTCACCGGGCCTTTCATTGATTTTTTCTCGAAGAAGGCCAAGACCAAATTCCTCACACCTAGGCTTTGAAAGTTCAAGAAGACTTCAAAGAATCTTTTGAAATCTATGTCCGATAGTTTCCGAATGTGCTGGCATAGCATGTATATCAAATGCGCGATATTGTGTGGCAAAATCAATTTTGAAGACCTACTAGGTCCTTGAGTCATTGACGTCACGAGTCTTTCCAAGACATTCTCCGTGGTAAGGCCAGTGGCAAGCCATCTGGCCTAAGGCACAGTGTGCACGGGACCAAAGGTGGATGTGATTGGCAAGTGATTAGCAAGCATGCTAGGAAGCCTGTACCTGAGGAATAGACCGCATGTTCGTGCAAGTGGCTAAAGCCAAAGCTACGTGCCAGTCGAAGGACATCCTTGTTCACCTACCAGGCAATGCACTCTCTTTTCATCATAAAAGTAAATTGTTGTGGCTTTGGTAGGATATGTGCAAGGAGCAACTCCAAGAATTCCAAAGCCTGGGCAGTTGTGGCGTTGTACTGCCAATCAGCCTTTGTAGCTCAAATATCACACTTTTCAGCTGCCAAGGCACCTGGTGTTTTGAGAACTGAGACGCCCACCCCACCGAAGCCTTTGTAAACGTAGTCAAGAATGATATGCAAGGCCTTAAGAATGGCAAGTGGCAAGCAAGAACAAAGCCTTCTGGTCAGAGGAAGCCAAAACAAGGATCTTTGCAATATACATGTATATATATATAATTATTATATATTTATATGTGTATATATATATTAATATTATTATATTATTTTTTTATATATTGGACTTATATTGGAATTATATTGGAATTATATTGGAATTGTGAGGGTTCGAAGACTTGTGACTTCTATACACGTGTTTAACATCTAAATACCATGCTTTGATTGAACCTTGATGACAGACTATCTTTCCGACCTCGGCAGAAGACAGGCCATTCACGTGGATGTGCATCTTCTGCTGCATCTCCTTCTCCACCTTGCAAAGGCGGCAAGAAGGCAAAGTCTCTCTGGATGAGGTTTCTGGAGCATTTTCCTCTGCCCAAAAGCACCCAGCAGAATTACGTACTGTAGATATCATGATTCATGATACTCTGCGTATATCTGAGATGTGTCAGCCTCTTTGACTTCTCTCTCCTTGTCAGTCGGGTCAGTCTGCTTTGGCGCCTGCCTCAGTCGTGCAGAACAGCCCACAGCGCAATGGGCTGGCTGTACTACCCACCATTGTAATTATCCATGATAGATCCAGCTTAAACATCTTAACTGTGAACTGGTGAAGCATGAAAAAAAAACAACAAGTTATGCCTCTGTTGCACTCTGCAGTGGACATCAATGGTCAATGGATCATGTACTCTCGTTGACTGTATATTCTACTGTTTAGGCCCGCACTTTGGCTCTTCTGCCGGTTGCGAGACCTGTTGCCGGGGACGCTGGTTGGCCATTTCCGACCAATGCTCTTTCTCTGATGCTACGAGGACAAAAGAAACATGAAAGAAAGGATGACTCTCAGGGTAGGAGTCAAATATAGTCAAATGTACAGTATTGGCTGACTTTGGCTCACATCTTGCATGTCTTGCTCCATTCTGTCTTGCTCCATTCTTGGCACTATCGAACTCATTTTGCAGCTCTGCCATGCTCTGCCTCCTGAGCTTCAGCAGGCTTTGGCTCGGCTCCCGTTCCAGTCTCTGCAGGTTCGGTTGCCACGATCGTCACAGCATCGGACTCGGTCTTTCCAGGCTCAGTCGGCATGTCTGCCACATCTGCCTGTGAGTTCTTTGTGCTGTTCGTTTCGGTGACACCCTCTGCCTCGGTTGTGGCCTGACCTGTCATGCCAAGACAATGGCACGCTCATAAACACGCAAGATGAACATTTGAAGCAAACCAAATAGGGTGGACTCATTGATCGCTTAGATATTCTTTAAAGTGTCCTGCCTACTTCAATTGACGTATCTGGCTGATCCTTAGTCTTCTCATGTCTTTTCAAACAATCATTGCGTTTCCAAATCCACTGAAGTTCACATCCACTCCCAATGATCAATGAAGGCCAGGACAGGTTGTCGCTTTTGTTGAACAGAAAATAGATCCTGGGCACATCTGGGCACCAAGTCCCGGAAATAAGCTCCAGCAACCGCTCTGCAGACGGTGAGAAGGAGCAACACGCCTCCATTTCCTTTGGGCTGTCGACTGCTGACATGCTGAGTCCAAGCCTTCAGCACAATGTTGTGATTGTAGAAGGCTGGATTTTTATGAATTCGATGGAATTTGATGGAATTCGTACAATTTCGTACAAGTCATGACAAGTCCCAGCACTGAAGTGCAAACGCTGGATTCTGCCGCAGGAATGTGCAAAAACTCCCACTGCTCGCAGCCAGAACTACCTTTGGACCGACTGGACAAAGATATACAAACTTATGGTATGCCATTGGACTCTGCTCTTTGCCCATGTCACAAAAGCTCTTTGCAAAGAAGGCAGTTCCGAGTATATGGCAGCATGAGCTTCGATTCGTTCTTCACCAGCTATAAAAACTATGTCACAACCTTCAGAGGCTGTAGGAGAGAAGGTTGTGCTATTTGCAACTGATTTTGTGTTGCCTAAAAATGCTGAAAGCGACCAGTAGCAAATGAAGATAGCAGAAAACAAATGATTGAAACTGTGCAGACTGTGCCAGCCAACACTCTTTGCTTTCCAGCAGGGATCGAAGTCCTGAACATGCACATTGGAGAAATCGGATTTCTCATACTATTTGCATTCTGTGCTTTTGCAAAAACTGCGGCTTGAAAATCTCCTGCATGCAGCTCATGAGGAGTAGTAGGCCCCTCCCCCTTGACATCAAGGTCCATGGGCACAGTACCTCCGGCCGACAAAGGGGACAAAGGTCCCTCCGAATCGTCCAATCTCACCGTGACGGACCGTGACACTAGAGAAGTCCCACCTAGCGACGGCACTGCAGCTGCCATCTTCTCGGCCTGTACAAGGTGTACTTGTTGGAATCAGCATGAATCAGCCAAATTTAAAGCGCAAAGCGATGGCAAGTCATGGAACTGGTGATGTCAATTGACACAAACGTCATTACAGGGCCTCTGCTGCCTCTGCTTTGTGCATGTGCTGCGGTGTTCCCCACCTCATTGACTCTGTCTGCCATTTAGGAGCTTTTGGTCCAGTCGCAACGGTTGTTCAAGAGTGATTGAGAACAAGAATAGAAGGCTCAAACAGTTTCAAACACACAGTAGGCAGCAAATTCCAAAAGCATCCAAAAGCCCATCTGTACAATTAAAAAGGAAAGAAGCATGACAACTCGCAATAGAGTCGCGCACCACATTGGTCAGCTCTTTGGACACCCTCAGGAGAACAGGGCCAATGGCAATAGAGGGACACGCAGTGACGGTGTAAGGGCATGCAGCAGCATGCAGTTCAGTCTGTCTGCAAGTAATGCTGGGGGTCTGACTGAAAACGTGTCTGAGCACTGCGGAATAAACACTCACAATCCCTGCTCCCTAAGCTGCAAACAAAAGGCAACCGGCAGTCGCTAGGCTAGGGAGTAGTCCAACTGTCGTTTTCGTGCAAGCAAGTGCTCGTAGTGCGTATGCAATCACTCCTAGCTTTATTAGCATGAAAGGAGCTATGTTCTGAATCTCCCGAGCGTGTCTTTTTCTCCCGAACACGAAGGGGTGCATCGTTCTGTGCATGGCAGGGAAAAGAGCCGCCAAAAGCCACCAGTGTGCTGGCACTTAAAGATTTCTTAAAATCTTGGATTGAACTGGATAAAGCACGGAAGTCGATCAACTCACTTCTCGCGAAGCTTGACATCAAGCTTGTCAGCAGCAGCCTGTGCTTGCGACATGTTGTGACTGTCTGAGCCGCCAGGGTCTCAGTTTGTCACCACAGATGAACGCCAACACCTGTCCCTCTGCATGTTAAGACTGTGAAGATCTGTTCAGCAATATCAGCAATGGAGCATTGATGCTGACATATGCTGACTGAACCATCCACTGCAGTACACTCGATTACACAACGGCACTATCCAAAATATCCAAAGCAATACTCCGTCGAGTAAGCCATAGCAGCCATGACGCACGCCTGAGCCAACTCCAGTGCTGTCTGCCGAGCCCAGCTTTGAATGCCGATGACCTGCACCACTAAAGTCATCTAAAGTCGCTAGATCCAATGGATTCCAAGTGATTCCAAGTGTCAGACACTCTGATCATCTCTGATCTCTGATTACTTAGGGTTCTTCAAATCACTAAGTAATGATGCAAAATGATGCAAAATGATGCAAAAGTCTGGTGATAATTTTCTGACCAACAAGTCATCGCATCATATCGGACATGACGCCTGATCCAATCCAGCAGCCTCCACAGCATCGGTCACAACATCCTAGAAGTACCGGAAAGTACGACGTGACCCCATGCTGCAACAATTCATCAACATCAGCACTCACACAGATTTTAGATGTTTTGCATTTGTTCAATCATGTTCAATCTATGCAAACTGTAATACAGATCAAGCAGACTCACAACCTTCATCAAACTTCAGTAACTCTGAAAGGTGTCTGGATTCAAAAATTTCAAGGAGCTTCACAACAGGCCAACCCATCACCCAACTGTCCATCGAGAGCTCTCGGAGTTCCTGGCGTCTAGGTGAAAAAAATGCTGGATGAAATGACAAGAATAGTTGAAAACCTAAGAACTTAGAAATAATTGAAAACCTAATATATATATATGTATATATATATTATATATATATACAAAAAAAAGTGAGAGCATTTAGAATGACTGACTGATACTGATGCAGACAAGTTGAAGGAGTGCCAGAACTTGCGGTCTGCGTAAGCACAAATACATGGATCAATCAATGTTCATCAATGTTCATGAAAAATTCTACATGATCAATATACATCATGTCACATGAGCATAAAGTAAAGACACGACACTGCAGGCTGCAATGGTTCCTTTGCTTCAAGGGTCTCGCCAGCTCTGAGAATCAACCGCCGAGTGATCGAAGTCCTGGGAATGCCGCAGCAACGGCTCCAATGACGAAATGTCGAAAATGAAAATTAATTGGGTACCCATATATGAAACATTATGAAACTATACATGAATCACATGAAACTGAAACTTAACATGATAGTGAAATCCTATGAAACTCTCGACAGTTCTCAACTGCTTCAATGGCAATACATGCAATACATTTCAGGAGCTCTGTCGATAGTGGTCTTCTTGTAGATTGATCTTGGAGATATATCATGATATACTCTCTAGGGAACAAACGTATCCACTTTTTTTGTGGAAAATATTCTTTTTTGGATACGTTAGCTGCTGTGAACATAGGCTATGATAAATGCCCTATACTAGAGACATGTTAGTTGAAAATCCAGAATGGACATGTTAGTGGAAAAGTTGTTCCCCCCTCTGGGGGTTC
>Ga0126342_10010430_pt1 | contig 16617 bp, 16 predicted proteins | sample Cyp1metagenome_FD_92528 | JGI IMG/M metagenome (GOLD analysis project Ga0126342, IMG submission 92528) | Coral microbial communities from Lord Howe Island, Old Settlement Bay, Australia - Cyphastrea 1 metagenome | ecosystem: Host-associated > Invertebrates > Cnidaria > Coral ... | reverse complement strand
TATATATATATATGTATTGGGCCCTGCCCCCCCCACTAACTGCCCCCCTTCACAAACCACATACCAGAAAAGCACAATCATATTGGTGGTAACTTAGGCCATTTTAGGGAAATCCTTAGGGTCTGCTTAGGAGAAAATGTGATCTGGGATGGCCGTACAAGTAACAAAGGGTGGAGTCGTTAATGCAACAACATCACTACCTTTGAGGTGGCATTGTTTATGGTTAAATCATGTTAATCATTTTAACAAACATCCGCTTGTATTGCACCATATTGTTGTTGGAGCCATCAGGACATGTTCGCTGAACTTGTCATCAACTAGCCAAAATCAAAGCATCGATGTTGGTGTTGATCTCCTTTGATGGTTGGAAAGTTGAAATGGTTCTGAAAAGTATGACAGCTGACATGACCATGTTTATCTTAATTTTTGTATGTCAAATAGCAATGGCAATGATGATATGGTATGATGATGCAAGGTGTTGTATCGAGATGATGATATGATATTAATGACAATCTTTACAGCATTGATCGCAGCATACCTGAGATACCGAGATACCGCAATCAAACGATCCAACCAGTGTAAGTTCTAAGCTATAAGCGCTGCAAAGGCGTGCCTCCAACAATAGTTGTTGAGGTTCTCAATACACATCATATGATAATGATAATTACATTTTTTCACATTCCCGCTCCTGGCATGGGCTCACTCCTGAGAGGTTCTTTTGGAAAGGAGGTTGGAGAAAGGAAATGGTGTGAGACATTTGCTGGGCCGCTGGTCCGAAGGCTGTCGAGGTCAGGCGGCCTGAGCTTCATTTTTTCCAAATAAATGCTGATTTTCTTGTGCTGTTTTGTCTTTCTTTTTTTGTGCTTTTTTGTGCTTTTTTTTTGGTTGCTTTTCCGGCGCTCCCAAGCACAAAAAAAAGCACAAAAACAAGCAAAAAAACACAATTCATACCACACAACAAAAACACAAAAAAACACAATTCATACCACAAAAAAAACACAAAAAAAACACAATTCATACCACACAACAAAAACACAAAAAACACACAATTCATACCACAAAAAAAGCACAAAAAAAACACAATTCATACCACAAAAAAAAACACCAAAAAAACACAACTCAAACCACAAAAAAAACACCAACAAAAACACAATTCATACCACAAGAAAAAGCACAAAAAAAACACAATTCATACCACAAAAAAAGCACCAAAAAAACACAATTCACACCACAAGAAAAAGCACAAAAAAAACACAATTCATACCACAAAAAAAAACACCAAAAAAAACACACGTCATACCACAAAAAGAAGCACGAAAAAAAACACAATTCATACCACAAAAAAAACATAATACAAAGCACAAAAAAGAACACAATTCATACCACCAAAAAAAGAAAAAACAGTTCATACCACAAAAAACACACCAGAAACACAATTCATACCAGAAAAAACACAACAAACACAATTCATACCACAAAAAGAAGCACAAAAAAACACAATTCATACCACAAAAACACCAAAAAACACAATTCATACCACAAAAAAACACGAAGAAAAACACAAGTCATACCACAAAAAAAGCACCAGAAAAAACACAATTCATACCAGAAAAAACACAAAAAAAAAACACAATTCATACCAGAAAAAAACACAAAAAACACAAGTCATATCACAAAAAAACAAAGTTATTTTCCTTTTTGTTTCTGCTTCAGTCTTTTTTTTTCTGAGCAGCCCCGGCCTTTTATATGTATTGTACACACACATTGTATTTTTTTGCTATCGGCGCTGCGATGGGCAACATCCCAAACCCGAAACAGCATTGCTTTGCCATCGGCACTGTGGTGGGCAGCATCCTAAACCCTAAACAGTATTGCTTTGCCATCAGCGCTGCAATGGGCAGCATCCTAAACCCTAAACAGTACTGCTTAGCCATCAGCAACATCACTACCCACAAGGTGCTGACAAGCTGGATGCATGAGGCATCCCATTGGAAATGCCAATGTCGAATTTTGACAGGAAGGACTTCTGGACATGGCAAGAAAATGTGCCGACCGTGGAGCCAACTTGCAGGGAATATGGCTGGTCATCTAGCCTTAATAAGGGGAAATGAAAATCATATTGGGGGCTACAACTTGATTTTGTTCGGTTTTTTTTTCTGGTATGAATTGTGGTCACTGTTAGTGTCACGAGGCAGGGCCCAATATATATATATATATATAAATATTTATAATATATGCAATGGTCAATATATGATATATACATTTAATATCATACAATATTATATATAGAGTAAATATATTGGACATCTGGGATGGGATCAGCAGATTTTATATTTTATATCATGGTTATAATTTGTGACTTAACTGCGCAGCAACCAATAGACCAGCGCAGCGGCGCAGTAGCAGAGAAAGCATAGCGCGCACGTACCGACTGGAGCGGCGCAGCGGCGCAGCGGCGCAAAGCAGTTTAAGGACACACATTGCACCCACGCTGCAATAGACATATCTTGTGGAACAGTTGGGATTAGCCCAGTGAGCTGATTTATGGAGGTTTCCGTTTTGTCATGGGGGTAGCCCTAGTTGTCATCCATGATGGATTTTCCAATAAACCAAGCGTTTCTTGATGGGATCCCCCATGACTATGGAAAACCCCAATATTTTTGTATCATGATACATCTACCATATAGGAGATCAATAATGGAGTTAAGATATAGGACACTTCATACGAAACATCATATATAAAATGGTTGTATAGTCTATCTATTACAAAGGCATATAGGCTACGTATACTGTAGCTATTTGCACCAACTTTGCAACATGCAACGAAGAATTCCACACCACCTCGTGGGTGTTAGAGTTCACCCGCAAAAAAGGACCACAGATGGAGTTAAATGATTTTTGGCTGATGAATGTTAGAATGATGTAAACATGATTAAATGAGTAAACTAACTATGAAATTTATGGCTGATGAATCATCTGATTCGAGTTTACATTGTTTTTTGAGGTGGTAATCATGGTAATCGTTTTTATGTGGTATTAATGTGGTAGACTACTTGTGCCATCAACACTTGTTCAGCGTTTGCAAGCCGCCTACAACTTTGCCTAGATCGGAATGATGTACTAAACTAGAGTGTCATAGACTTGGTTTGGGGATGTCTAAAACTTAATTCTATCTATTTCAGGAAAGGCTGGGGATGCGCAGATTGAATTTACTACCCCAAGCATCCCTACCATCTGAGGCATCGCATGTGAAGCCTGGACCTCCGTTTGATTTTCCATAGTTCTCCAGCATTTACCCTCTGGATCCCCCTGGTAATTTGACAGTTTACTGCAGAAACGCGCATGCTATCAATAGGTAAACCATCTATTTCTATCAGTTACATAGCTAAACCAACTATAATAGGTAGAATCACCATGTTATATAGGTCAACCAACTATAATCATGTTTCCATAGCAAACGTATAGAGATTTTGCCAATCAGTATCCTCACACGCCCTCACGGTTTTGATCCATTTTGCCAGTCAAAATGATCCAACTATGGGTATACTCCCAACAAAAGTTAGGTGAAACCCTCTTATATAACTTACACACCATAAAATTATGGGTCCAGTCCAATCTATACATATAATATGTATATAATATGTATATAATTTACATATTAGTATGGGTTTGTCTGAAAATAGGGTATATCCCAAATCCAATGGTTTATCATTGGTTTATCATCATTTTCCCCTATTACATGGCCATGAGGGGGGATACCCCATTTTCAGACACATGCTTCTCGTGGATTTCAACGTTCCTTTCGTTTGGTTTTTTCGGTGCTCAGGTGGCGAATGGTATCGCGGAGGGTTGGGCCAGCCGCGCTGCCAAAGAGGGCTCCAGACACCTGGTCCTACGAAGGAAATAGGGTGTTTGAATGGATTTCAGTAGAATTTCTGGTGGTTCAATGACCTAAAATATGGGGCGCTTTGATTTGAACACCAATCTGGATTTAAACCGAACATGGGGGAATAGCGTTGAGACATGATGGTTGATTGCTGATTGGTTATGAAATGCGGGTTACACTACCTGGTTTTCTGGGGATAGATGTAACTTATAACCCGTACTTAACGAGAGATCTATTAGCGAACAAGTACTCGTATTTCAAGAGTTGGGATGATAGGTGCATTTTTTTCAAACATCATGGTTTTTCATGGATTTGGGGTCTTTCAGCATCAACATGTATACGGGGAAGTATCAACAATGGGGATTGAGCCATCCAAATTTGAGCAGTTTTTTGTGCCATGGCCATGCCTGGTAGCGGGGGAAGGGTACCCAAAAGATGGGACAGCTTGGGACGGAAGTAATGCTTGGCATGTTTGAATGGGAGAATTTACCAATTGGCCATGATGCTCATTAAAACTCCCTGGTGTTTTCCCTGGTGTTTTCCCTGGTGTTTTCCCTGGTCTTTGATTCAGTGAAATATGGTGTGATATGTGCTTACATCGACTGGTTTGTGGGGGAATTATGTGATGTCGTTTGATATATGATAGTTCACGAACGTCTATACAATAACGTTTGACAACCAGTTGACCCCTGGTTGGTTGATGGTTGTGAAGAATTTTGCACTTACTGAAGCACTGAAAAACATGATACTGAAATATAGTGGCTCATTTTTCCTGGTTGAATTCGATATCATTTTCATGCATCCATATTTTATCATGGGAACAATCAACCAGCAGATTTGGGGTCCTGGGGCCTGCTACTTCAGCATTCAACCATTCAATTCGACCTCAAAGCCTCAAACCATCAGACGAACATCAATGGCCTTGAATATCATGTCATGCCAATCGAAATGGAATGTAATTTATCTTAACGGATTCCCACTAATAAATCTAATATATATATATATACATATGTATATACGTATAATTATCAACACATTCATCCATGCTTTGTATTTATCTATATTATTTAGCATCATATAACATATATATATATTCTTAACATATTTAACATTACAACCATATATAATATAACGTACATAACCACAGCCCAGGATTCAGCAACACGGAGTATCGTGTGCGGCAGCTTTCAGCGGCCACTGGGCTTTTTGCGGCGGAGCGGCGGAGACGTCACCGGGTCAGCGTCACCCCCACAGCGATGGCCATTTTGAGTGGGGGAAAATATGGGACATATGGGAGAAACATAGGGGAAAATGATGGGAAATGATTCGAACATATAGGAGAAAATGGATGAAAATGGTGGGAACATGATATGAAATGATCAACAAGTGGTTTACACATGATATTCTTGGAGTTTTCCCAGCATTTTTCGACAAGGCCATGGTTCTGTGGTTTTTTTTCGGCAACTCTCGAGGGGACGAAACCATCGTTTTTCGGTCCAGGGGATCATTGGGACATTTTTTATAGAGGAGATATAGCAGGAAACCACCATTTTTATATACCCTCTGGTCATTTAACATAGCCATGGAAAATGGCCCATTTATAGATGGTTTACATATTATAAATGGTGATTTTCCATGGCTATGTTAAATAACCAGATGGTATACGTTTAATCATTGGGATTCATTGGGTATATGTTTGATATGTTTTTTTGGGGGCATCTAGTCTTAGCCCTGACAAGCGGATCATTCGATGAAATTGATTGGACATGTTTCATTCGTGTTTTTCACGCAGATTCCATCGCCTGCAGCGGGGCTGGGATAAGCCCAAGTTCCATCAAGAGGCCACCTCAGTGGGAAGGGGAACACCAAAAATCATCACTGCTGAAGCTGAGCGGGTTGGTCTGGTTGGTTGTCCAAGCAAAATATCCAAAATGATCCCCATGTGGACTCCAAAAATGCCAGTTAAAACCCCAGCCAAAGCCCAGGTGACTCTTGGTCGATTCCTGGGAAACTTGACTCATGTGGAGCTATTCTGACCTGCAATTGTCTGCCGGATTGCCATTGTCTTCAGTATTAGTTTGCATTGTTTGAATTGTTTGTTCCTGTGCCATTTCTGTATGTTGATGTTCCATCCATTTCCATCCTACCTACGATGATCCGAAAGACCTCAGTAATGTGTTTTGAAACCACCAAGTAGGTTAGTAGGTCAGAAACCAACAGAAATGACTTCAAACAGAAGATCGCTGGACCCCAATTTGTGGCAAACTAACCTAATTATGGAAAATCAAATGAAAATCACCATTTTATAATAGCTGGGTAAATCAACTATTTCGACTGGGCCATTTTCAATAGCTTTTTGTATGTTTACCAGGCCGGGTATCCTGCCTCAGGACCAATCATTGGCCGATTCTTGGTCGACTATGGAGGCCGTTCCTAGATTTCGAACCTGGGGGTTTCGTGCGGATCCATGGGGTTTCATGGTTAACCTGAATATATGAATAAATGTGGAAAGATAAACAAGAAAAAGATGCCGAAAAAAACAAAAAGCACCTGTACTTTAGTAAGTTTTTTTTACTTTTCGATCTTGTTGGGCTTTGCTAGAATGATATATCCTTGTTCTGTGTATATAATTGTGTATATAGCTTTGGGTATTTTCCAGGGTGCTGATCATCCCAGTTAGAACCGCGGTTCTGACGTACGTTGTGATTCCAGTTCGCGACCTTTCTTGGAGGACCACCCCACGAATCGTAACTGGTTGGTGTTTGCGTTGTTTCCGTTTCCCCCCGTGATATGATACTTATATATATATATATATTATATACATACATTATAACGACCTCACTGCGACCTCACTGGGAATCATGGTTAATAAGGGGAATCATCCCCAAATGGCCTTAATTCAGGTTTGTGACATATTTTAATTTACCCATATATATATATACACATAATGGATATGGGAGATTGTCCTCATTAGGAGACTACAGGAGACTCATGATCACTACCTAGACCCTCCATTGACCCATCAAATTCTTCGCAACATGAGTATACTCCAGAAATTGGTAGTACTTTTATTCATCCATATGTTTTTGGGCTCCCATGAATGAACTATATTCATATATACACTCATCATTCATCCATAGCCTATACATATTCATCCCATTAATGAACTATATTCATCCTAAGACATCCGTAGCCTATACATATTCATCCTATTAATGAGGATGTCCTATTAATAACTATATTAATGTAGTACATTAACTACATAAACTGCTTGGATGTCTTGGCTCCCCGTATCTCTGGGACCCCCCAAAAAACCCACCGAGGCAATGTCTATGCCGTGGTGCAGTTGGTCGCCTGCTTTGCGGGCACCAGGACATCTCATGGAGTCTTGGGATGTCTTGGGCACGTGTTGACTAGCCTAGATGTAGTAAATCATTATCTATTATATAAGGACTCTGAGATATCTGATGTATATATATATTTATACAAGGACTCTATTACAGTAAATCATCCCATATAGTAAATATCTATTATATCTGATATATCATATGGTATTTATATTTGATTTACTATATCAGATATATTGATCTATGATATTTATATTTGATATATCATATAAATATTATATTAGGATAGTCACCACGTTACTATATCAGATATCTATTGTTATCATTAGGCGTGTATCACCCACAAGAAATACCCTCTGGTAAACTAACATAGCTATTGAAATTGGCCATAGAAATAGTGGAATTACGCATTAAACATAGTGATTTTCCATAGCTGTGTTAGTTTGCCAGAGGGTATAGTAAATCATCATCTATATTTATATGTTTCAGACTATTCCATTTGTCCATTTTTATGTTGTGTAGAAACTATATACTCTGGTGAAGGCATTGTTCGATTGGCTGACCCACATTTCATTGAATATTACTTCACCATTGATGACTGGTTGAAGCAACCATAATTAAGCACACACGATCGCTCGCTCCTGATCGTAGGACGGTCTACAAGACCTGTTCGCTGGTCTGGGCCGGCAATGCTCGCAAGCTTGAGGCTGGGTGCTGAGGTGATTTTCTGTATCAGTCACTCAGTTTTGTTGCCAGCAGAAAAATGGAGTCTGTTTCCCAAGTTGCTGGGTGACGTCACAGATAGAGGGATGAGGGATGATGAAAGGGTTTGCCTAGCAGCTATATGATGGGATTTGGGATGACAGTTGTCGCAGAGGCAGAGAAGAAGAAAGGCAATGCAGAAAAGTTGCTTCCATCGCCGGAAAAGAAAGATATCAAGGAAGATATCAAGGACAGACAGGGCTAGGGACTGGGTCTAAATGTGCCAGGGTGATGTTCCGATATGTGCCACATTCGAACACCTAAGATCGAGAATCTATGATTAAACTTTGAACTGCCCAAACGTTCCAAAAAAACTGAAGAACTTCCGCAAACGCGATCAGTCCATTACCCTCACATATCCATTGTGTTGATTGTAATCCCATTATTATTCCATGATTATCCATCATTTCAGCTTAAATCCCTTTATAGTCCATTGATGGATCATCATGAAACCTATATCATATGGGATTCATGATTAACCCATTATTTTCCATCATTAATGTCAACCCCGGATTAATAAACCCCAAACGGCTGTTTAATTGATAATCGGGGGGATATACCATTTATGTATCATATTATCATATTGTGACAATAAATGGAGGGTACCCCCACAGTTTGTCATAAACCATGGTTTATTTACCCTCTGGTTACTTAACAGATCGCCATGGAAAGATCCACCCATGCTCTTAATAGGTAAATCAACTATTTCTATGGGCCATCATTTTCCATGGCAAACTGTGAATGTCATAACCAGAGGGTATATCCCATTATCATCCCATTATTCACCATTGTTAACCATTAAATCACCATGTTCCTATGATAAACCAGGGGCTATGTTAGTCATAACCAGAGGGTAATCTCGATTTGTAGATGATTTCTCCATGGAGGATGTCCAGATGGTCATAACCAGATGGTATCCGGAGTTGACATTCTCCATGATCATGGGGATACGAACAGCACACCGCACCCCCGGACTTCTGTCAGGTGAAAGTTCCAGAAGAGGAGGCCGTCGAAGACAGCGACCCGGTCGTTTTTTCAACCGCTTTGCCAAGCGGTCGTCGGGTGAAAGGTTGGTAAGAATGAATCTGGTATAATTCGGTATAACTAATGTTATCTGTTGGTAAAGACATAATAAACAATCCCTAATTTTACCGTAAATGGGTTCTATATGCCATGAAAATACATGGTTTATGATTATAATATGATTACTTTACCAACATTAATTATGTGCATCTCTTGTTTTTTTCTTTAGTAGGGTATATCCCCTTAAATAGCAATTTTTTCATGGGGAGAATGATGATTCACCGATGGCCCGGGATGGTCTAGAGCCGAAAACTTTATCTGTTGTTGGGGGTTCACAGATGGGTATGGTTAGCCTGAAATGGTGAACATCAAAAAAGCTGGTAAATGGATGTTTATCCCAATCTAGATATATGAAATATAGGTGTTTTTTCTTCATCCCCACATAGAACCATTGTATCCTGCAAGAGATTCTGGCATGAAGATGGAGGGCCAACCAGCGCCAATGGTCATCCAGTGATTCAGCCAACAATCACCCAATTATTACTCTTGGTCATTGGCACTTGGATAGTACCATCTTGGATAATTGTTAAACTCATTACACAATTCTTACCCAAATTATTGCCATTATGTTTGGATACCCTCTGGAAAACATACAACAAGCTATATTTGAAAATGGCACATTTATAGTTTATTTACCTATTCAAGATGGTGATTTTCCATACGTAGTTTTTTGTATGTTTACCAGAGGGTATGTTTCGACAAAGCCATGATGAAAACCATTTTTCATCAACCGCTGAGGTACCGAGGCTTCCCCATCAGACCGTTAGGCGGCGTGATTTTTTCATCGCTTGCTGCCAGGGAGTTGCCATGATCAAGCACATTATCATTATGTACATGCTCATCATGTTCATCAATCAGTTGCTTTTTTTGGGGGTGAATATCATTTCTTCCTCCCTTGGCATCTTGGCATCTTGGCATCTTGGCATGGTCTCAAATATGTGCATGTGAATGTTTATTAAATCATCATTTTCTGGTGGGTGTTTTTCAATATACGGTGGATGGCATTGGCCATGATTTTTTTGAATCCTGGGACGACCACATCCCATTCAGATTCGGTCCTTTTTTCGTGGAACAGGGCAACCAGCATCGAAAGCTAATGGGACAATCCGCAAAATTCACCAATTGCAAGTGACCTAGTCTCTCCTATAGATATTATTTATATGATATTTTATGATATTATAATCTATCACTACTTCATATATATATATATATATCACCCAGATACGTCAGGAGACGCCGGGTGCCGTGGCTGTCCATGGTGGATGGTATGGTAGGGTGCCGTTCACCGGCCGCGAAGCAGAAAAGATGCCACGCGGCCGCGATGCGCTGGGGTTTGTGTCGGGTCAGATTCAACTGTTCTTGTCCCTGAGAATGGTATAGAATTGCCATGTCCACTCACCACTGCCGCGATGCCAATTTTCTGAATGATCCTACTTCCCAGAAGTTACAAGGAACGTTGATATCCAAAGGAAAAGACGCCTGTATCGCCTATCGCTCACATTTTGTTACGACACACTCGATGTCATTATCTTGTGTCACGTTTGCTGTTGATGATTAAATGCAGATGTGTCTTGCATGTTCAAACATATTGCCTCAAGTCTTTTCACAAAGAAACACTGTCTTGCATACACAATGTGACTCTTGAAACGGAAAATCTTTCAACATTAGCTCACAAAGAAGCTGTAAAACTATTGCGCTGCAACCCTGACGCTTGCCCGCCACGGAATCGTGGGAGGGTGGCCCTCCACAGCTGGTTCTTTGCTGCTTTGCTCTCAGGCACAAGTACGTATGCCACGGAAAGCATCGTCTTTTTCAGCAATGCTTAGATTAGCCAATTTGAAGACTGCTGCACAATATGGATCCATATTGCATCGTCTTTTTCAGCAATGCTTAAATTAGCCAATTTGAAGACTGCTGCAAAATATGGATCCATCTGGCATTTGTTTCTGTTTCGTGATCATCTGAACGCCATTTGGCAACTGATCATATGTGTACTGAAAATGAACACACAGATCTGATTCCAAAGCACTAGCTGAGAGTCAAGGCTCAGCAATAAGCCATAAGCATCATGAGCCGAGATGTGGCTTTGGAAGTGTCATGGTGCCGGAGGCTTCTGCAAGGTGTTGCAACTTGGCTACTGGGTCTTGGCTACCGGGTACAGGGTGACCTGGGCTTGACCATGCTAACTGATGGTCGCTGGTACATAACTCTGGTGATTCTATAGAGCTCAAAAAGGAAAAAAAAAACATGGCAAAACACAAGTTCTAGATAGGATAACTCTGGTACTTCTAGAGCTTCCAAGAAACATGCTGGGACCTTAGGAGAAGGACTATGAGGAGATGGTGAACAGCTTGCTGGCCGAGAATAAGCAGCTAGAGGCCTGAAGCCGGTCAGCAGTGTGCGGTGCCAGACAAGCTCAAACTGAACTTGCTTCGGAATAGGCAACTGGAATTGCCAATGGGGATTCAATGGGGATATATATAATATAATATAAAATAATATAATATAATATCATATAATTTAACATAATATAATTTAACATAATATATTTTAATATAATATAATATAATAGAAAATAATATATAATATAATATGACATAATATAATATAATATGATATAATATAATATAATATAAAATAATATAATACAAATTATAATATAATATAATACAATATAATTTAATATAATATAATATAATATAATGTATATATATATATTATATACGTATATAAATATAAATTTAAATAAATATAAATATATATATATATATATATATCAAGCGGCGATTCAATGGGATTTGAATGGCTAAGTGGATTGAAAAAGGGGTGCTTATGGGATTCTGTTCCCCAAGAGATGCGGTTGTTGTGTCAACCATCATGGGAACATCAGCAACAAATGGATGAGGAAAGTAATGTGGTTATTCGGTTATTCATCGTTAAATCATCATAAATCATCTATAAATGGCTCATTTTCCATAGCTATATATCACTACTTACTTGTGCTAAACGTAGGGAATGAGGGAATGATCCACTGGCTAACTATCAATAATCCCAGCAACCCCCATTCCCATCCATTCCCTACGTTTAGCACCAGTCAGTAAACAAGTAGAAGAACCTGTTTGAACCGAGCTGGAATGGACTTTAACTTTAATTCGGTTACTGTATACCAACAATTTCCAGCAACCGAATTCTGATTGGCTATACCCGACATTACCTGACTATACTCTGTACTCCACTATGTTGGACTGTCCCAAAAGTTTGTTAAACAAATCCATTTAAATGTTATTGCCCATCATTGCTTGCTGATAACCCCCAGCTTGAATCATACCCAATAAAATTGGTAGTCACAACAACTAACATTCTCTCTCCTTGCGGCGCCCGAACTCTACAAACGATTCCTTGTGTATGGGGGATCATCCCATTTTTGTGTCTATATTTGGAAACTGGTACAATTTTCCAGATATCAATCATCAGTGGATTATATATTGCATCAGTAATGAATCACCTTAAATCATAAACCTCTAATCATTAATGGTGTTAAAAAAACAAGATATCATTATATAGTGATTGTTATCGGTTGTGAAGCTTATAACCCCACTGAAACCCACTAAACCCCCATTAAAACTCATTGAAACACACTGAACAACGTATCAACCATTCTCGAAACCTTCTACAACTTATTACTACTGTAAACCCCACCAGAATCCCATAGAAGTGACTTATACCCATCAGGCCTCCCACAAGCAGCGGTGCAGGAGTTGTTGAACCTCATGGCACGTCACCTTGACAACTTGGCATCCAACTTCCAGGGAAGGGACCTGGCACCGCGGCGGCATGGGAAAACCAGGGAAGTGAATGGGTGATGTTTGATGATTTTTTTGTAGCTACCTGGACACTCCGTTTACCCATAAAAATAAAACACATATAGTTTTGGTATGTGAACCCCCATAGCTTTATTAAATGTTCACCATTCTTCAACGCTTACTTCGAGTGTTTTGATATGTGATGAGAATGTGGGCGTGTCTGAAAATGAGATATACCCGTAACATGGTACTTTTGATATGGGAAATGATGAACTATCTAGATGTAGGGGCACCTTATTTTCAAACAAAACCCTGTATACACCACATTATTGCACAACCATGATCCCACAGACTGGAGGAGCATGTCATATGAGTTGTTTTTTGTTTACGAGGGAGAGCTACATTTTCCAGGTGATGGGTGTCGTAGTAGCAGCGGTGTGCGAGTGATCTGGGGCATGCCGAAAATTGAGATGGAAGCAAGGGAAGCAGTGATTAAGAACTAGCCAGACTCTCAGAGAGTGACCATAAAAAGATATAAAAAGCCAAGATCCTGAATCACCCTGAAGAAACGATATGTTAAAGCCACACAATGGTAACCATGGACGTCAAAGCGACAAGACATGCGGATGTTTGACTCAGGATAGGAATCATGAAGATGGTGGCTTCTAAGCATTGAGCAAACATGTCATGTCTGTTCTAAATCTACTTGAAAACCACAAAAAACACCTATCCATACCGTACATACCTAGACTTTTTGAGGTGAGCCTCCTTTTCTTCCTTGATCTTCGTTGCGATTTTTGGTCAAAGCCCATCCCTAGTTGTCCCGTTGAGCCCCATTCTGGACATGATGTTGTAGCCCCACTTTGTTGGATTAAAATCACCAGGTATCCAAGATTTCTGGACATGTTTGGACTAAAAAAGAACTATATTTAATTATATATATATATATAACCAATGATCTTCCTTTGCAATCTATGGAGACTTGGATTTCTGGATGTTATGGTTTAAACTTGAAACTAAAAACCCTTATGCAAAGATATACAAACACTAGCAAAGCCCGAGAATATCGAACAGTAGATAGCACTAGAATCTGACTGAAAAAAATGGTAACTTACTTTTCTAACTAAAAATCTAAAGGCCTTAAAACTAGTGTTTCACTCGCTCAGGAAGGGCCGGAGGCCGCTCAGGCCGCTGGCGAGGCCGCAGCACGACTCAGTGTGCGACTGGAGGTGCGTAGCCGGGAGCAGGTTGGGGTCATAACTAGTGGTAGCAGTATAATAATGGTTAAGACTGGTTAATAGTGGTTTAATGGTGGTTAATAGTGATTTTGCTAGTGGTTAAAAAAAATGATTCACTGGTTGGTGGTTTGAAACATTTTTTATTTTCCATAATATATGGGATAATCCTTCCCATTGACTAAAATCTTTCAAGATGGATAAAACCACCAGTATAGTAATAACCATAGTAACCATAGATCTTTATTTATGGTAATAAACTACTTATCTACTGGCCATAGTTATAGAAAAAAGTTTATACCATGAGATCTTTAAGGCAACTATGGTAGTTTAGCAACTAATAGAACTGGCAATAGATCAGTTGGGGCAGTAATTAAGATCTGGCTATGACTATTACTACTGATTATAACTACTGGCTAAAGCTACTTTATAGATGTATGGATCCTTTATGGTATCTATGGTAATAGTAATAGTATAGTAACCATAGTTATTACTCCTATGTAATAGTATAGTAACCATAGGAACCATAGTTATGACTTTATAACTATTGATGGAAGAAATCCTGCACCAGTTGGTAGATGGTTTATCCATGTTTATCCTTTTACAATATTATTACAATCTTCCCAAAAAGTCCCTTGGCCATACTTTTTGAGTCCTTTCCGAAAGTGGCACAAAAAGGATCATAACAATAACTTTATAACTATGGTAAGAAGTGTATGTGATTATAACTATTGTTATTTATTATAATGAAAATTATAACTATAATATCTATCGTGAGTTTATCACTACGGTTAGAATTATGGTAATAAGTATGCATGGCAACTGCAACTATTTTATAACTATGGTTAAAACTATGGCCACCAAAATAATATGGCAATATATATATACACATACACATAATCGAAGGAAGTTTAGAAGTCAAACTTCCGACAATATGGACAGATGAAAAGCAGGGATGGGAAGAGTCAGAGAAGAGAAGAGAAGAAGAAAGAAGATCACAAAAGAGAAAGTCTCAGAAGAAAGAAGATCCAGGTGCGCGACAAGGTAGGAAAGTCGCGAAACACTGTGTTTTTCCAATGATTTGTGACTCCGGAGGGTGGAAAAGTACGCTCGCTAAAGCGGCGGGTGCGGAGCCAGCTGGCAAGATGAGAGATGAAAAATTGCACGCCGTTGTGGCGCGAAACACATTTCGAAGTCAAAATGTGCAAAGCACACCATGCTCGGACCACTTTTGGAAGTTGAGATGTCGAAAAAGTGCACGCCCTTGTGGCGCGAAGCACATTTCGAAGTCAAAATGCACAAAACACACCAGGTTCGGACCACTTTTAGAAGTTGAGATGTCGAAAAAGTGGACGCTGTTGTGGCGCAAAGCACATTTCGAAGTCAACATGCACAAAGCACACCAGGTTCGGACCACTTTTGGAAGTTGCGATGTTGAAAAAGTGCACGCCGTTGTGGCGCGAAGCACATGTGGAAGTCAACATGTTAAAAGCACCACATGTTCGCGCCACTTTTGGACGTTCAGGTGTCGTTTCGCGTGACAGGCGCATGGGATTGTGCACCTTGTCAAGAGTGAGCAAAACGTGAGGGCTTTGTAGCATTGCCAACTACAACCACCACTACACCACACTACACTCCAACACACTACACTAGAACTACACCTTCACTACATTCCACTACACTACACTACGTTACACTACACTCCACTACACTACACTACATTCCACTACGCTACACTACATTACATTACACTACACTCCACCACACTACACTACACTACATTTCACACACTACACTACACTACATTCCACTACATTCCACTACACTCCTCTACACTCAATTACACTACACTACACTATACATTGCACTACACTACACTACATTCAACACTACACTAAATACAACTACAACTACAACTGCAACAATAGTACATTTACACGACTTTACAATACACACCACTAATTACACTACACTACACTACACTCCGCTACACTGCATTGAATGACACTGCACTACACCTACACTACATTACATTACACTACACTAATGACATTACACTACGCTACACTACATTACACTACATCACACTAACTACAGCTACAACTACATAAGACTACACTACAATACACCAATTACATTACACTGCGCTACACTACACTGCACCCCACTCCACTTCACTACACTACGCTACACCACGCGACACTACACTACACTACACTAAACTACACTCCACTACACTACACTACACTACACTAATTACACTACACCACAACTACAACTCCACTACACTACAACTACCGCTACAGCTGCACTACACCACACTACATCCAGTAGTTGTGGGTGAGGTGACCGGCCAGGTGACCACTGCAACCATTGCGGCCACTCCAAAAAACACAGCTCCAACCACCTTTCGGTCCATCAGTGGATTCGCTCTGCCATCCGTGATTCACAACAACCAATCTCTCCTATAGGTTTCCTATTTTTGAAACTTCCGCCACCGC
>Ga0126342_10010429_pt1 | contig 16617 bp, 16 predicted proteins | sample Cyp1metagenome_FD_92528 | JGI IMG/M metagenome (GOLD analysis project Ga0126342, IMG submission 92528) | Coral microbial communities from Lord Howe Island, Old Settlement Bay, Australia - Cyphastrea 1 metagenome | ecosystem: Host-associated > Invertebrates > Cnidaria > Coral ... | reverse complement strand
TAGCTCGTCCTTCAGAGGCATGGTGTTTTCCCTGCCGGGAGGTGATTTTTTCGAAGCTGTTTTACTGCTAGCAGCCGCAGGCAACAGAATCTGTCGAAAAATGCTGTTTTCCTTGGATTTCAGGCGACACGTTAGGGAGTTTTTTGGCGTGGTTTTGGAACTAGCTCGTCCTTCAGAGGCATGGTGTTTTCCCTGCCGGGAGGTGATATTTTCGAAGCTGTTTTACTGCTAGCAGCCGCAGGCAACAGAATCTGTCGAAAAATGCTGTTTTTCTAGGATTTCAGACGACACGTTAGGCAGTCTTTTGGCGTGGTTTTGGAACTAGCTCGTCCTTCAGAGGCATGGTGTTTCCCCCCTCGGGAAGTCAATGAACATTTAAAATGATCTAAAATGTCCTGAATGCCTTCAATGTCCTGGATGCCAGGGACATATCACCTTTTTCTGGGATGGTCAATCGATATAAAATAAAAACGCCCTGGATGCAAGGGACAAAACATAACACGGAAGATTGCACTAGTGCCCATACCTATCTGACCTAGAAAGCTGTTCCACACTGGTCCTTTTTCCGGGGTCGGCGGCAGGGGCGGCAGCCCTTAATATATATATATATACCCTCCTCTGGTTATTTAACATAGCCATGGTATAGATGGCCCATAAAAATAGATGATGTTCCCAGCTATAAACCTCCATTTATGGTTGGGATTTTCCATGGCTATGTTAGTCATAACCAGATGGTATATGGGTTAGAATGCCCCTAGAGCTTTTCCCTGAAAGGGATGACCACAATGATATGTAGCTGCAGCGAAAAAAACCATGGTGTATGTGTCCATTCTCCATTTTCCATGGCAATAGTCCGTCTTCGGTAGCAAACTAAAACAAAGAAAACACAACGAAACTACGAAACTAGCTGGATTTATGATTTGAAGTATTTCCCAGTCCCTAAAACCTCCATAAGGTTCCACCCCTCAGTTGCTTCCACCATGGTTCCCCCACCCACCGGAGCACCTCCCAGGACCCCTTCCGCGTCATCCTCGCCCTCGCTGAACTGGGCCACGATGAAGTCGGTCAAGTCCGCCACCGTGGGGTAGTCGAACATCACCTGGGCTGCTACTGGCTGGCCGTTGGAGAGGTGATTTCATGTGATTTCGCCATGAATGGCCCACTTTTTTTGAATGAGTTACCAATGTACCTATTGAATTGGTGATGTTCCACTGCTGTGGGGATTTCAGGCGTTGATCATCCCACTTGGTGGTTTTTATCTCAGTTAGGATCCATGATTAGGTCGATGATAGGCCATCAGATCCCCCTACATGCCATATCATACCATCATATCTCGTTATATTCCAGTCATGAAGGGTGTAAAATCCACTTGTCAACAAATCTCCCAACCTCCCATCCGTTTTTTCACCCAGACACTGTGGATGCCAAGTGGAGGCCATCAAAAGAGGCCTCGCATATGGAGCTGACTCACTGGGTTTCCACATGCTGGGGAAAAACTTCAGCACTCTGTAAGATTGGTGTGCCTGAAAATTGGTATGCCCAGAATATGGCCAGGGAAAATGACTGTTGAAATGATGATAAAGCATGGGAAAATATCCATGTGCGACGTGCTCTAGGCGTGTATGTGCGATGCTCCAAACTGTATTGTTTTTTCAGATACGATGGTGAAAAGCTCGTCATGTTACGGTTTGCTGTCTATACTTTGTCAACACATGTTTTGCAAATTTCATTGACTCATCTTTGTATGACTCAAAGTCCTAGACCTACTTAGACCTACTTGTACTGTCCTAGTTCAGAACCAACTTTGAACGCCGCACCTGCACACGATTCCTGAACTCCACAGCCGACAAGGAATCCAGCCCCATGTCCATCAATGGCACGGAGAAATCCGAGAGGTCTGGATCACCTGTCCACTGGGATCCAAATGGGCTGGACTTTGCCTTTGAGCAGGTCAGGGTGAGTTATGACAAATTGAAAGCTCCTTGGACCACTGAAAAATACTGAAAACATCTTGTGAACTAGCAAAATCAACCAAAATCCAAAAACCTACTGTACTCATACCCGAAGAATGCTAACTGCTCAAATCCCAGAGCGGATAATTCGACCAGAGGATCCAGTGCGTTTGGAAGTGCTAAGTGCTTGGACAAAGCCCAGCAGTATTGTTGGCCAATGTTGGCCAAGATCAGAAGCTTTCAGTATTGTTAGTACTAGACCCCCATTTCTATCAGCTTCCAGCCAACAACAAGACTGTTGTACCTTCTGGCTTTTCCATGCTTTTCCCCGTTTGTTTCTCAGTTTCTCCAGCTATTTCCGCCCCGGAAACCAGGACATCTGCCCGCCTAAGACGTCGCAGAGAACGTTGATGATGGTTGAGTTCACCAAGTCCTGCGAGTCCACCGGCTGCTGCGAAGTCAACTTCTTCCGTAGGGACCTATGTTAAACGTCAAAAAAAAGACAGAAACGAATAGCATTCTGATGTCAGAAAAGCCATGGAATATCTAACATAGATGATTTAAGTATAATACATGATGTGAACATCATTAATAAAATTGACAACCTTTCAAGAGAAACTGCCGATCCAAAGCTAAACCAGCCATTTTTGTTCAACACTTGGTGGATTTGTTCCAGGTGCGGCAAGTCCTTGGGCACACCACCACTCATCTTGACTCCTGGCATGGCAGGTACTTTTTCTCTGCTAAGAATGGATTGTGATGTGGGATGCACCCAATGCCATAAGCCTACCATGACTGGGGATGAGAGCTACCACCCATAAAAATGGTGATGACTTGGGGATGATTTATGGCTTTTTGGGTTTACCACATGATAGGTCAGTATCTATCCTCTATTTCTGGCGATTCTAGGTGGCCTGGGTGGAGCGGAAATCCGAAAGATTGCTGTTCGGCAAGAACTTTGGACCCAACTGCGAGGGGTCAAAAAGCTGGTGCTTGACCGGAGATATCATACGGTTAGGGAAATGAAATCTCCGCATTGACTCCACAAAGAAAGCACGAACTGGTGGATGACTTTGGAGCTGCCCCATTTTTCCCAAATCAAGTCACCTGGTTTGACTGCAGATTCGTGACTTCATCCTCACATCTCAGCTAGTGGCACCACCCCAATCTACTGCTGGCCTGAGGATTTCTTGTGATGCTGGAAGTTCTCCAGGAAGCAAGGCACCTACCACCATCATCAAAGGTGAGATCTGGGTTAAAAACTTCCGCCAGGTTGATTCATTTGGGATGGCATGTTCAGAGAGAATCACGACGAAAGATCAGGGTTCCCCCTTTGTAGTCAAACCCACAACTTTCAGGTATTCCATCATCCATGAAATTGTTTGGGAAAAATAAGGCCCCTGAAAATTTAGGCTTCTGATGCTCCGAAACAAGGGAAAGCCAAACCAATCACCAAAAAGAACACAAGAGAAGCCTCGGAAAATCCAAAAGTCCAAAAATCCTCATGGTGTTTTTCCCGAGAATCCTCAACCCAAATCCCAAAAAAAAATCACCAAAATCTCTCCTATCCCCCCCGCCTTGGGCTGGGCCGCCAAGAAGGCAGACCAATTGAGGCGCGCCACACCCACCAGAGCGGTGTTGGGCAGTGACAGGATGGCCGCCATAGCCTGGCCCATCAGAAAATGGCGACCAGAATTGATGCTACCAGGCTTGTAGATTGGACCAAAATGATGCTTTGATGTTGATGTTGATGTTGATGTTGATGTTGATGTTGATGCTGCATTGATGCTTTAGGATTTATGACAAACTCCAAAACTTGGTGGATGTTGACTCCAACAAGAGGATGAAAAACATGATTTAACCATCAGAAATTGGGAAGTCTGAAGTAAATCTGAGCAATTCTCATTCAACCCATCTTGCAACATCATCCCCAGATATCTGCTGGATTTTGCCAGATCAGCCCAGCAAACAGTTGCTGTACTTGGGCCCCCTTTCCAGCCTGCAGGCTGGCAGTGGGGTCCAAGCGCAAATATCCACCGCTCTCAGTGGTGCCAGCCCGAGCCGCCATGCCAACTTCCGCCCAGGGGCCCCATTGCACTGAGACAGCAGGGAGGCCTGGCTGTAACATGTGGAGTCACATGGCTTGAAAATGGCATAGAATCCGGGGAGAATATGGGAAATGGTAATCTTATGTAATCTGGTGTGTTGGGTATTTCCAAATCTTCTTCCATGTACAGAGGAGCTGCGTTCAGTTCACCTAGTCCCAGGATGTCTGCAGTGGGGCAAAATGGGCAAATGATCATAGACCAGAGGATTTGGGGGTCAAAACCTTACACAACATTTCTAGACAGACCCACATGGTTGAACTGCAACTGGTGTTTCAACATCGATGGAAGGCATCCTGCCAGGTTTACCCTAACGTGTCTTTGTCCACGTTCAACCCTGACACCAGGTAGCCACCTTGACCGCGGCGGTGCAACGCAAAGGCATCCAGGAAGGTGTTTGCAGAGCAATAGTTCGCCTGGCAGGCAAGACATACCTTGTCTTGGTCGTTCATGATGCAGACTTGTCAATTTTTTTTTTGAGCTTGGTCCACAAATGAGGGAATGCCGCAAAGTCATGCAATCTTTCATCGGAACAAATGAGGAAAACCGCCGGAGTTGGGGGGGCACCCTGTTTTTAGACAGATCCGGGTTCAAAGACAACACAACTCGCCACAAGGAGCAACCCCCCGCTCCGAGCGTACTGTGCAGGCTAAAGAGGCTCCCCAAGGCTTCTAGATCATTCATCAGAATCAAACACCCAATCAAAATCATGGATTCCTCATCTCGTTGGTGGTTTCAACCCCTCTGAAAAGTATTATTAGTCAGTTGGGACTATTATTCCCAATATATGGAAAAATAAAAAATGTATAAAAATGTTCCAAACCACCAACCAGGCATTGACAAATTGAACAAGTAAAATCCAAAAAGTCAATGAGCCGATAACCATTGACCAATTAGCCAACATCTCTACCGCCCAGAAATTCACCAGTCGGGAAAAACCACCTGTCCAGGAGATCCCAGCATGGCAGCCACAGAGGAAAAGAGCGCGAACATGTTCACCTGCGCGATGTCGAAGCGTGACTTCGACAGGAATCTCGAAGAAATTCCAAATTGGATCAAAAAGAAAACGGATTCTGAAATTCCCCAAAATAAAGATAAAGTTTGTTGAGATCAGAAAAATTAGGCATGGTCAGTGTGATAATGATGGTGGTATTTTCAGGAGACTGGTGAAGACAGTGATGTTGGTGCTGCGGGTGGGCCTTGTTATCGCCCTCCAAGCCCAACTCCTTCAATGCATTGTGCAGGTTCCTCGGCAATCATAGACCCATCGGCGAATCCAGTGTGGAAACGCCGGGAAGATTCGATTTCTCCACTTTTGCAGAACGCCACGGTCGGGTGCCCCGGCAGTGTGCCGTCGATCTTGGGCTTCAGAACAGGCACAAAGTGCGAAGGCTGAAGGTCCATAATGAGATGATCATCCAGGACCTCGGAAAGGACATCCAAATGTGGCTGTCTGACTTGGATAGGGGCTACCAGTGGGTAAAAATTGGTGATTTCAGGTAGCTGTTTTTTGTTGCCTCCCAAACTTCGATTACCTCAGCCATCTTCATCTTCAATGTTTAAAAGGAACGAATAGAATAGTTGCAGGAAATTCATGGTTTTTAGCCCGCGGAAACGTTCTGTAGATACAGTATCCAGTATCACATTAAAAGCAATTTTGAGGACACAAAAATAGGCGATGGCTCAAAAATAGGGTAGCAGGGTGGGCCTAATTTCCATATGGACTTCATGCCTCGATCCAGCAGCTGAAAATGAGCAGGGGAACAGCCACAAATTTGCTGAGTCCGAATGGCGCCGTGATCAATTTCTGCACGAGCTCAGCAAGAATGATGTGTGGGTATGGTTGGATGCTGAATACTGAAAATGCCCCAGAAATTGGGGGTGCCCCAGTGTCTCACTTAGAGGGCCACCACTGCCGAAATCTGCTTCATACTGGGCCTCCCTGGCACCGGCAGCATGCAGCAGACCCTTCAAGGGCTTCTGCGATGTCCTTGGGCGGTGCCAAAGGGTGATGTGGTCCGCTGGCAAACTTGGTATCCAAAAAGTTTCCGCAAACCAAAAGGGACAGAAAATAAAAGGAGCTGCGCAGCGTTGGAGTGGATTTTACATCCTCCCAAGAAAGACAGTACCTGCATGGAGAGCATGTAACACCTGCCCTCGTCTTTGCAGTCAAGCAGCAAATCCTTCAAGCAGTTTGTCACCGCCTGGACTCCCCAAGGTTTTGGAAGTGCATCGTTGAGGGAAAAGAATCTGACAAAATATCACAAGTCATGTCTCAAGAAATCTAACGCCTGTCACCTGCCCTCGGAATTTTTCTTCCTCGTCTTTGGGACGTACGAAAAACATCACCAGTTGATGCCAAAATTGAACCCCGACGGGAGGCACCTTAAATTATGTTCATCAGGTGATATCAAGTTGCAGCACACTCTCGCAGACATGGCAGAAATTCTCCATTTCAAGATGTCAGAAATCGAAAAATGTGGCTGTTCCACTGCCATCTTCAATGACCAGAGGTTCAAAAATAGGCTGACCCAAAATGGAGTGACATCCCGCGTTTCTGAACAATTTCATCTTGCATTGTTGGTTATGTCAAATTATTCCCATCATATCCACATTATTATATTCCTACTCTATCATATGATATGCCCATATATTAGTGGATGTTATATAGATATATCGTACCAGTATTGTATATTCATGATTAACAAGTGTTCTTGTTTAAATGCGGATGTCAATTGTACCATATCATGTTTAAGCATGCATATGGAAATTAACCACTGTTACTTCTTGTTTGAATATAACCATTAGAACTTTTAACATGTATTAACCATGCTGTAATTAATGTTATTCCCATATATATTCACATTCTATCCGCATTGTATCCATCGTATCCCCATCATATCCCATTATATCCAATTTATGATTGATTTTGGAATATATATATATATATATATATATATGTGTGTGTTAGTGTTATAGATATATATATAATCATATGTTAAGCATATGGCAATGAATATCATATGATTGGCCATTGGGGTTCAACCATATGGGTGTGATAAATATCAGCCAGTAATTATTGGCCATATCAAACATTCTCCTATGACCCGTGGGTCCCTGAGTATCATTATAACTACTAACCATATTATAGAACCCAATGGTTAACATATATGCTGTAATATTGTAGACCACTAACAAATATCAACAATATGGTATTTAATATCATGCAAACCCAATTATCGATCCTATTAAACATTGTCATGCAACATCATATAACCATTGGGTATCATTATAACTATTAAGACTAACCATATTAATCCACTTAACCCAAATAATTATCATATATATATATATACAATTATTAACCTCTGTAACTATAATTATTAACCATACCATATGGCAATTTAGTTATATCATATTAACCCAATGATTAACCATTGGGGTTATACAACCCATTGAACAACCCCAAGTCGTTCCCGTCGTCCCGCCTCTGGCACTGCGCTGTCGCACGCCTTCAGCGACACGGCAGCCTTCGTCTGCGTCAAGCGTTCGTAGGTAGCCAAGGACGCGGGGTCCTAGCGCGGCGCGGTGTCACTGGATGAGTTCAAGGGAGTATTGAACTACGATTTCTACAAGAGATAGGAAAACCACGATTTTTACCCGAAATAGGGATTTCCTGCAGATTTGTCGATAAACCAATTCTCAAAGTGTCACAGACAATTTCAATTGCCTTTGTTTAAGTCTGTTTGATGGTTTGATGTATGTGGTGTGGCTCCATCGTGCAAGAACTTGCATGGTTCAAATCGGAGTACATTCAAATATATGTCGGCGGTTTCCTCAACTCCCTCGTATCATCTTGACCCAGTCGCAGAGATCAGAAAGGCAGCCACAAACAGAAACCCACCCCAAAAGAACCCACCCAACCCTCTTCAGATAGGCAAAAAAAACCGCCTCCAGTTTTTCACTCTCTCACCATCCAGTTGTGGCCTTTACCAGTTACAACTGGCTAATGATATATTATATAACCTTAGTCACAGGAGTTCTAATCCCATTTAAGGCCCATTTGTAAGGGCCATTTATATGTGGTCTTTCCCCCACTCTCCTCCCACCGCAGCCCCCACGAAACGCTCCTGTGCCACCTTGCCACTGCGCGAAATGAGCCCCAGATGCGTGGCACCTCTCTCCGCGAAGAAGGCCGCGAAGAGCAGCCCCAGCCCGGCCGTGCCGCCGGTGACGCCGTAGCTGCCATCCTCCAAACCTGGGAATAGGAAAATGGTGGGAAAATGGTGGGAAAATGATGGGAAATGGATGGAAATGTCCTGGATTCTATATGGAAAATGGGTGGAGAGATAGTTTTACCATGTTTTACCTCTGAGAACTGGGATGCGATATGGGAGATACGAGGCAAATATACCATTCAAATGTCCTTCTCTTTGGGGACGAGAAATTGCGGGATTTTTCACCTTGGATTACCGGAGGGTAAATGGTTGGGAAGTGGGATCTTTCGGCACGAAGGTGTACGAGGATATACCGCAGTTGCGTTTTCGTGGATCCCAAATGCAGCGTAGCTGATGCTGTGCTAAACAGGCCCATGAAAAATGCAGAGGTGCGGCACGAGATGCACTTAGGATGGTGTGATGAATCTGAAAAATCATAGCTGCCCGGCATTCAATGCTGTGTATACGCATCATTTCGCGCTGTTCTGCACAATTCCGTGCCAGCACTTGCTGTTTTGTAGACCGTTGCAGCACCCTTCCCCACTCGAAACTGACCAAGAATACAATACGATACGATACGATATGATATCACTCTAAACATTTTCTTTCCAGAACGGGCACCAAAAGATGGCTATCCCAACTTCCCCAGATATCGCACCACCAAATCCTGGTGTAATTTTTCCGAGGAGCTGTAGCTCTCAAGATCCACCTCTTGGAATTTGCTGGTCGTCTCTTCCAGTCGCGAAACCAACAAGTTTTTGCTCAGCAAAAGCTCCGGTTCCACTTCCTGGGATGGTGTTGAGCTTTGACTTCTGTCCTTGTTCAGGACGCCCATCCGAGGATATCTGATCAAAAAAAACATGTGGAGTATGCATGCGTGTGCGGAGAATCAGAGCGGAGAGTGCAAACAACACTGGATGCTACATTTCAACCGTTTAGACTAGACTAGACAGAGAAGAAATAAACCAATGCATGACTGCATGCTTTGGTTGCTTTTCAAATACAATTCCCGGAATGTAGGTGCGTGGTTGTAAGTTATTTCATTTGCAGGTCGTCTCTGACCACAACCTGACATCACTCTTCTTTTTTGCTGTTTCCACTCAATAGATCAAAGTTGTGAATACTGTACGTATCTAGCTGCACTACCTGCATGTTCCAGCTGTTCCAAACCAGTAACCGGTAACTTTGAAGGAAATTTTGCCCCCTACGTGAACCATGCCTTCGGGCCATATGCACATGCCTGCAAATTCCTGTCGAAGCAGACACCACCTGGGAGTCTTTAGAATATTTTACAATACTATTCGGGTATCACTTATCACCATCATCAACAAATGTTAACCATCACTATATAACCATCATTAACCATATTCAAACATTATTAACCATATTTGACCATATTTGACCATTATTTACCATTTTTAACCACCATTAAGCATGAATAACCTTGGTTATATTGAAATCCTGCAGCCAACAATGGTCCAACCTGTCAGCTGAAGGATTAAACTCTCCAGCTTCGATCGCCCAGCGTCCACTGCATCCTTCCCGCTGCGGCGGGTCTTCAGCGAATGCAGCCTGCCAAACTGTTCATGAGGCCCCTGGACTCGTGGACTAGTGGACTGATATATGTTACAACTCGGAATCATCGTTGATATAGATAAATACACTAGATCTATAGCTATTGAGAGATATTGAGAGTCATATGCCATTTTGGGGACACACCCAAATGCAGGTCAAGCTCGTGTCATCCCCAGGGTCTGAATTCCTTTACCCACGTTGCAGACCTGGACAGTATGTAAATACAATCTACAAGGCCGCCTAAAAGTGGGGGAATACCCCCCAAAATTGCAGGAAATTAATGAGAAGATCGTGATTCAATCCAGATTTTGGGAGGCCCTACCATGGTATCCCCCAGTTTGAGATCCTCGAAAGACTTCCAGCTCCAGCCAGGGCCCGAAGTCTCACCTCTTCAGCACCTCTGCAGCCGGGGCGTCCTTAGGCATGTCACTTCCCAGGTCCACGCAGCCGCAAACCGCATTGGGCACCTGTCGTTCAAGGCTAAGGCTAAGATGGCCTTGCACCAGAAATCGTTGGCGCCCCAAAATCCCAAGTGGTTTTTGAAAACCGTGAAATTTTGCCATTGAATTGCGCGATAAATTGGGGTCCCATCGCCCGTTTTGATCCATTTTGACCGAAAAGTGGGAGATTGTGATCTAAAGCGGTGGTTAAAATAGCTGTACACAAGTAAGTCAGGTGTGTCCAAAACTTGAGAGGGAACTCCAACCAGCACGCGGAAGCCGCTGCTCACTTTTGGGACAACCGAAATTCGTACAGCACTGTATGGATCCAAATCTTGAAACCAGGGCGCACAGCCGAACCAGGGATGACCGAAAAAGTCACGTGTGTCCCTCAATATTTCTGTGATACCAGAGCAGTTCAAACCCATGTTGCTTAATTGTACATGTCTGGTGCCTGGTATCTCCCTTTTATTGTTGTTCCATGTTGCTTGTCTCTCATCTTTGTTGAGAATGTTCACCATGTTCACCCAGGATGAATTTAACCCCATATTGCTGAACCAAGTTTAATATTAATACATTCCACCATTTTGGTTTGGATAATGTCAATACATCACTAAGTAGCAATCTTAACAGTAGTTTAAGATTAGTTTAAACAGTCCTATTAGTGATGAAACTATAGAATTTACCGATAGCATTCACAAAACCATTCAATGTCAGTGAATTTCAATCATTCACCAACACTTCACTCATTCACTAGGTAATTCACTAAGTAACCACCGCTTAATTTTGATGACACCCCCCACTCAATTCACCCCAGCCTCCAAGCGCAGACACCGGGCCAGGCCCCACAGGCCCGCGTGCAGCGGCACATCCTGGCCCTTCAGGGCTGAAGCCTCGCTCGCCTGTGCGAAGTTGGTGGTTTTTGTCTGCAAAAATTGGTGGTTCAAGAGTTTAAACCTGGGAAATCTTGGATGTTGAGGTATAACCCCCAAAAAAACAGATTCAGAACAGCTTAAGTTGACCATTCTTTGAGGATTTTACTTATGGGCATCTTTTCGGGGGGTGCTAAATTTCATGGGTTCATTCTAGAGTATGGGTCATGTCATTCTTCACGCATCCTGGGAACCCAAGCTGCACCTCTGCTTTTCGGTGAGGGAATGGAATGGACCTACATCTTGATTGATGATGGAGACTTGAGGAATGGGATTAGATTGGCTGCCAGCCACATGAAAAGCGCCTGTGTTCCGCGCAGCACGAACCACACTTCTGGTGGGGAATCTGCTCTTTGGGCCTTGGCATGAAGGTCAAAGTGCTCCACATTTTTTAAGGGAAGTTGGAACCTCTTTGAACAAGCAACAGATCTTTGGGTATGTTACCGATCCACCGAACTGAGGGGTCTGTAGATGCCCTGGACCTTTCAATTTCTTGCACCATTTCATGCTCTGTTTTGGGCCAAAGCCTTGCTCCTGCCCTATGGAACAAACTCTTGGTGGCAGGTTGACGGCTCCACCCACCGCCAAGCTGCCTTCTGGATCAAGTTCAAGCCATGGCAAAGGACCTGAGGCGCTAACACTTGAGTGACTGGCATTGCAGCACATGGCAGAAACATATACAAATATTACAATCCACTTTGTAGTACAGTGTACAGTGTATCTCAAACAATGTGTATACCAATCATTACGGATGTTTGAAACTGTGGTTTTCAACAACACAAAAGACACGTCTCCGGCGTGCCTCCATGGGTTTCTCCTTGGCCGTGGGCACATAGATTACCCGCTCGAAGCCAGTCAGGTCCTCCTCCTTTCCAGGCTCCAGGTAGGCATGGTGATCACCTGAGGAAATGCCAGGCCCGACCTGCGACCTGGGGGCGTTCCCCTCCATGGTTTCCCGTCAAAAATATATACTGTAGGTATATACACTGTAAACTGGGGGAGGATTTGGGGACCCAACCCATTTTGGGGAAGGTAAACCCACCTGGGAAGTTTAACATCGTTTTGGTCTCAAAATATGTTTTTCAAGAGCTCCAAAAACGCTGAATTTCTGCTCGGATGGTGAAGGAAAAGGAATGGGTTTCACGAACTTTTTGCTTAACCAACGGACCAAAGATCCTTTACCCATCTGATACACAGATTATTGGCCTTAGACACGTTGACTCATAACCCGACCACTATTTCCTGGCGTATCACATCCCCTGAACTAGTACCAGTTGCCCAGCTAGACTCCACAGCCAAGGAGTTTCGATCTGCTGCCCAAGTGACCCAAGTCTTCTTTCAAGGCTTTCACCAGTGGAGCATCGGCCTGTCTGTACAGCAGAGTGTGTTCATCCACATCATGGATATCAGCTTGCCATTACCCTCTGGTTATGTCAAAATAGCTATGGAAAATGACAATTTATAGTGGATTTACCCATTGAAAATGGTGATTTTCCATGGTTATGTTAGTTTACCAGAGGGTAATTACCAAGAGGCACAGTTAACAAACATCCAACAAACAGCTGATGTTCATAACAGCTGATCTGTTGATTGGGTGAAAGGAATCGCCAGTGACAACTCAGCTCCAATTTCAACAGTTGTTTCAAGCTGGTTGCCGTTTCGCATGTTCACTTCTATGTATGTTCTATCAAAATTCAGTCCATGTTTTTTCCCAATGCCGTGTATTCAACAGCTCGTGGCTCTCAAATCTCAGGATCAATCCATTGCCACCTTCCCTCGTCTCCACCTGGAAGAGCCATCGCCCCTCCGCAGTGGTGGGCAACAAGGCTTGCTCCTCCACCTCGACCGTCTCCGGGAAGTCTTTCCAGGTGGTCTCGAAGTAACTCACGGCATCCTTCGCCTGGCAGTGAATCCCATGCCGCCTCCCGAGTCCCCGAGTTCAGAGCGAGCGAGTGTTCAAAAAAAAAACAAGCGACACTGCCTTGCTTGCCGGGCTAGGGTCTCAAAATTGGGTACACTAAATTCCCGCAAGTCATCATTTTTTCTGAATGAAAATGGCCAAATGGCCACATATACAACCTTGTTGATTCGATCCCTGTCATATAGTTTGATCTTCGTTATATCCCAATGAAATACATCAGTTCATATCCCTATGACCCTATGACATCCCGTTGTCCCAATGAATGATATTCATATCATTTCCAAGAGATTGGTGAGATGTATTCCCATAGCGTTCCAGTTTATAGTCCCAATGAAGTATTCTGTTCCCAATAGATTATTCCCATTACCCTTCGGTGCTCAAACATGGCAAGCTGGGAATTCACCAAACTAAATGGAGCTTCTGATGGGAAAATCATCTAAAAAATCGAGGAATTTTCCAGCAAACCATGTTTGATTACCACAAGGTAAATGGATCAGAATCTCCATTGATAGTTAAATCCCGATGAAATCCCAGTTAAATCCCCATTATAGTCCCGATAAAAATCCCCATGAAAATCCCTGTTAAATCCAGAAATCCCGGGAAAAAAAAAAAAAAAAACTTGAAATCCCCGTTGAATATGATGATATATGATGATATATGATGATATCTTATGATATATGTATTATGATTCTATATGATTCTCATTTGATTCTATATGATTCTCATTTGATTCTCATATCTCATCCCCTCATCGCGCCTTGGTGGCCGCCAAAGCTTTCTGGATCTGCTCTGGTAAGACCTCAGCCAGGCGCTGAAGCCCCAATTTCCAAACAAACAAGTGGAAAATGGAGATTTCACAAACACAAATTGGTGAAATTTCACTAACAAAAAGTTGTATTCAACTGTGGAACATGTAGGGTGTTTTCCAACAAAATGGTAACTTCGCTGGGGAAATTCGGGAGACAACGGGTATCATGGGGCGTCGACCCACACAAATGAGACAAGACCGATTTAACCATATCTATATGATGTTGGCTGTCTGAAAATGAGGTGCAGTCTGACTGGAGGGGCAATGATGATAAACCGCTGGAATACCTCTCCCCATGTTCAGAAGCAATGGGCAGTTCAACACCAGCAATCTGAGCCACAGAATCTCGAGAAGATGGGTCAATATACCCTCTGGTAATTTAAAATAGCTATTGAACATGGCCATTTACAGTTCATTTGCCTATTTGACATGGTGATTTTCCATAGCTATGTTAGTTTCCCAGAGGGTACCCCATCTGCCGGCACAAGAACTTGGAACAGCTTGGTTTGGCTCGATGCTCCTGTAACAACGCCATGGAGCCTTACGGAAGATGACATCTTCCAGGCGCCACAGAAGAGCGCCCTGCTCGGTGAAGACTTGACAGGTGAAGATTTGCTGCCTGGGTAGGAGAGGGACCGACAAGAGAATGGGGGATATCATGGATATCAGGACATTTGGCTACTTGGCTTTGTCTGAAAATAGGGTATATTCCCAAACAAATAGCCATTTAATATCATTTAATAGGGATAATGATCATTAACCATTGGGAAAATGGGGTACACTATTTTCAGACACACCCATATCAGGACATTTGGCTACTTAAAACTTAGGAGAGTGCTCATGGTTGTTGCATTCAGAATATGAAATTGTGCATTTTGCCCTGGGAGCAAGTATCTCCCACAATCGTATATCTCAATTTATTTCTGAGAGATAAGTTGTATAGTTGCTAACTCCAGATCTAGGTTGTGAGAGTCGCAACCTCTAGAACTCTCTGAACACTATGAGCATCGTCGCACCGCAAGGCCTAAAAAAGCCCACCTTCATGCCGCCTCTGAAGGCAATGTTAGGTCCCAGTCCAAGGTGCTGATCAGTCTTCTCGTTGATGCTCAAATGCAGAATCACGGCCTCATCTTTGGGTGCCTGGCGTTCGGAAATCTTTTCTGGCCATCCCTTGGAATTCACCAGCCTGGTCAAACTTCACATGGCGAACCTCACCCCTTTAAAATCCCTTAAAATCCCTTAGAGACATCAACTCCCAGGTAGGAATATGGTATTCCTACCTCCATGGTTCTTGTCTAAAAATGGACCAGTCAACCAACCACACCAGGCTTGAAGCGAGCTGAGGGCCAAGATGCTATTGTAGGAACGAGTAGGATACTCCAAGTGAGGCTAGAATTGATGGATGCTCACTGAGTTAGAAAAGAAAAACATCATTTATCCCAAGTGGACGGGGCTATAACCCAGTTTCAATCCATTTACTGTAGAAGAAATCCACATCTTCAATCCACGTCTTCAATCCCCACCCGCTGGCGGCCTCCTTGGTGACCACAGTGACCTTGCCAACGCCCGCGAAGATCTTCAGGAAGGGCGGGTCTTGATCAAACATCGTGGCACAGACCGCGTGGATGGTACCATCGAAGAGAGATGGATGGATGATGTATCCTGGCGCATCGAAAAAACTGCGGGTTCGGAACTGCTGGGGATGGATCAAAGCCTCGGGTGATTTACCCTCTGGTAAACTAACATAACTATGGAAAAAAAAAATCACCATTTTTAATGGGAAAATCCACTACAAATGGGCATGTTCAATAGCTACGTTAAATTACCAGAGGGTAACTCTTTTAACCATCAAGAATGTTGGTTTGATGCGTGTTTAATGAGCGTTTAACGATGATTATAAATGATGATTACACCATATCTGGGGGAAATGAACATCCATTTAACAGCTAGTTTGGCGTTAGGGCACCACATTTTTGAGCCATAGCCAAATCTCGCAAGTGGGAGGTTGAGTTGGAAAAGGACATTCTGAAAAACTCACATATCATCATCTATATAGTTGATTTACCTATTATATATAAATGGTGATTTTCTATTACTATAGTTTTTTGTATGTTTGCCAGAGGGTATCTCCGACATATCTCTGACAAAGTTGGCGAGCCCAGGATCATCCCAAGCCTTGGTTTGGAACGTCAGAGTTCAGCTTCATGCGGCACGAGATTTCATCGGGATTGCGACGCATGTCGTAGCAGACCTGGCGCGGAATTCTGCAACCGCGGCGAAAAAAACATATTACCCATATATTTTCCGATGTGTTTGTTTTTGCCACAATTCTGCATGGATGCCAAAACTAGCTGGTGGTTTCAACCTCCTTGAAAAATAGGACGGTCAATGACGGATCAGCATCCCGTTTCTATGCTTGAAATCCAGGAACATCAAATAATATATTATGTATATATATATATACTTCAAAATCCAGTAAAGATCATCAAGAATCCCAGAAAAAAATCAGAAAAATAGTGGAAACCACCAACCAGAAAAAAAAACTTACTTTACTTCGTGTGATCCCCACCATGACATTTATACATTTTCTTACTGGCAAATCTTCTGGCATTCTATCTGACATATCTTCTGACATTCTATTTGACATTCTATCTGGCATATCTTCTG
>Ga0126342_10010428_pt1 | contig 16619 bp, 11 predicted proteins | sample Cyp1metagenome_FD_92528 | JGI IMG/M metagenome (GOLD analysis project Ga0126342, IMG submission 92528) | Coral microbial communities from Lord Howe Island, Old Settlement Bay, Australia - Cyphastrea 1 metagenome | ecosystem: Host-associated > Invertebrates > Cnidaria > Coral ... | reverse complement strand
GGCAATCTTGCGCAATATTTAGTGACATCAGAAGCTGGCATTCAAAAGGAAAACTTTATGAAGCATCAGAAGCTTGTTTTGACTATGTGTCGGAGAAAGACCTTTGTAAAATGATAGGCAATAATGTTCCTGTGCCACTGATAGGAGAAATCATGCAGGAAGCCATGTTTGCCGCAGGCTTGATCAGCGAGAAAAAACAATTCCTTGCTAGTCTGCTAGTCGGTTTCAGCTGGACTGGCTGCATCGGCCAGCTTGGCTGCTTCGGCCAAAGTCACAATTCATCGTCACGCTTGACATGGGGCCGCGTGAAAAAAAGGCGCTTCAAGGATCCAATTTTATGACTGGCTTTGTTTTCCTGGCTTGACTGTCTTTGATATTTCACTTATACTTGTTACCAGAGCGAAGTTCCTTGCTCCTTTAAAAAACCAGACGTCGTGTCAACGCCAAATGATGCTGTTTTTTAGGATCTTTTGGCTGCTTCGGCCAAATGATGCAGGGTTGTCCCCCCAAAAAATATGCACAGGAATGTCTGAGACATTGATCTCTGGAAATGTAGAAAGTGTCGTCGTCATTCGATTCGACTGGTCGTCGTTAAGAATTCGGCAGTTTGAAGTTTGAACATTTCTGAAAATTTCAAAAAACTCGTTCAGAAAATTCAAACCAAGAATTCAAAGCAATCCTCGGAGACACAAACATGAAGTGAACAATGCGTTATACGAAGCTTGAAATATAAATCTGTTCGCTGAAAAGGTAAATTTGTAAATCGCTGCTGTCTTTGATTGGAAAAAATCCGTTCGGCAGAACGAACCCTCAAAAACGTAATTTTGTAATTCGCGGCTGTCCTTGAAATATTCCAAAAAAAATCTGTTCGGCAGAACGAACCTTCAAAAGCGTAATTTTGTATAATTCGCGGCTGTCCCTGAATAATCGAAAAAAAATCCGTTCGGCAGAACGAACCCTCAAAAACGTAATTTTGTAATTCGCTGCTGTCATTGAATTTACAAAAACGGTGGTGTAAGGAGAGGACTGTTAGTCCTCTCCTTAAACGCCGCGCTGCTGTCAGTGAGCTGTGTAAGAAGAGGGCTGTGAGAGGACTATTGAAAAAAAATCCTTAAAGCAAAACAGCATTTTTCAAATAGTTCTCTCACAGCCCTCTCCTTACACACTTAGCTGCTGTCAGTGCGGCATCTAAGGAGAGGACTGTTAGCCCTCTCCTTAGAAGCCTCACTCAAGTCGTTTCTCGTTGTTTTCGGCTCACAGGCTAGCTACACAGTGTGTAAAGGCAATAACCCACAAAGATAAATTCAGTACGTGGCTGCCTCAGAGAACTGGCATACGACAAGGTTGCCCTTTAAGCCCATACCTTTTCATCTTGACTATGCACGCTTTGTTTCATGATGTTCAAAAGAGGTACAACGACCCTCGTCATTCCAAATCCTTCCAAGTTCCAAGGCATCAATTTCCATGAGCTTCTTTTCGCGCATAATACATTAATCGTGGCAAAAAGTTTCAAGTCAGCTACTAAATACCTCCATTTAATTGAAGAAGAATCTGATTACTTGGAACTAAACCTGAACAGATCAAAATGCCGCTATATCGCGTACAACTGTCAAGGACAAATTCGTTTCCAAAATGGAGAGCCCATGAAATCTTCAGAGGAAACCACATATTTGGATATATTTGGGAGCGTCCGTCACGCAGCACATTGACCTTAAACATGAAATCAGAAAGAGAATCTCTGCTACAATGGCCATACTCAAAAAAATGGGCATCTTTTGGATCAAAACACATTGCAGCAAGAAATGGAAACTACTCGTTTTCAACGCCGTCATCACTTCTAAAGTCCTTTATGGCTTGGAAACTTTGGAACCCACGGAAGCAGCTGGAAGGCTATTAAACACGTTTTTTTATTGCAGCGCAACAATTTCAATGAATATGTGTATAGAAGAGCCAATGAAACTATCAACGCGCCATCAGAAGGATCTGGGAGACAAATCAAACCACTAACCGAAATTCTGGAAGACAGAAAGCTGAAACTTCTTGGGCATGTCTTGAGAAGGGATGGGCAACATCCACTACACCAAGCTGCGTTCTCCACAAGATCCGCGCTCCCACGGGAAATCGAACACAGAAGACGAGGCCGCCCACGACAATTCTGGACAACTAACCTAACAATATGCGTAAAGCATGGGAAGTGATTAAGACGCATGATGCTACGCAACCGCAAATACCATTCGACAAGAACAACCGATCGATGCGTGAGAGGATTATTGAACAAGCGCAGCGATACCAACCCCCATTCAACAAAGGAAACCCAATTTGAAATACTCAATGTGAAAATTGTCCTCAGTGTGACACCTTTACTCAGCGTGAAGCTTTTGCTCAGCGTGACACCTTCACTCAGTGTGAAACTTTTGCTCAGTGTGAAGTTTTTGCTACATGGGAAGATTTCGTTTCAATAATACACCACCAAGCAGTGAGCGAGGCCCTAGGTTCTTGAAAGTAGGTAGGACCTAAGCGGGTTAGTGCCTACGACCTGTGGCAATGTCCATGCTATAGGTTTTGGCAAAAAAAAACTCAGATATATACAAAAAACAATAAAACTGAGTTTGAATCTGAAGCGGCCTTCCAAAGGTCAGAGGTTGGTGACCCTGCCGCTGTGTTTTGTTTGTCAAACATATGCATATAATATTATATATATATGTATATATATATATATATATATGTATTTATATATATATATATATATGTATATGTATATATATATAAATATATTTATATATATATATGTAAACATATATATACATATTCAAAACATATTTTTTTTACGAATTAGAGTTGCTAATTTTTGATTAAAACAATGTCAATTGAATATGTTTGTGTAAGATATTTTTGTTTATCACTGATTACACCATCTCATGATTCAATAGTGGTTTATAATTGTCATTTGTTTGTATATAATGAAACTGAATAGATACATACACAGTGTACGCAGGTGTAGAAGTGCAGCTGACCGCTGACCCATGGTTGTCAGAGCTGGAGATATTTTAAGGGGTGGTACGTGTTGCTGTATCTAGTGAGCATGGGGTATACAACCAATGGTAGGGATTTAACCAACTGAAATTAGGACAGAATGGATATATAACCACTGATGTCGCTGTAAAATTCAGTTATGTGGTGGTTTAACCCACCTTTTTGGGGGGGTACAATTAAGGGGGGGTATGTGTTCAATGGGATCTAACCAATACATATAATAGGTGGTTGGTCGTTTCAAACATGTCAACGTCCAACCATATCTGGGATGGTATCTCTGATGATCAATATTCTTCTGTGGTGGCTCAAGCACCAACCAATCATTTTGAACTATTTAGGGTTGACCCTATCTCTTTCTTGACACGGAATAATGCTTATCATGTTCATATCTTCACCCATATTTGGTAATATGTGAAATACCAGAAGTGTATTGAAACTCTAAACAAGCCCGGCTTTTGGGTTGAACATGGACAGTCCATAGTCCAATCAAAATTCATTTTTACGAGGGACTACGTAGCAATTTCATCTCAAAATTGTTGGAAACTGGCTATATTTACGCCAGTTGTATAGCCAACACTTTGCCTGGCACATCTCAGGGGGAATTCCTCCAGTAGCGGTTCTACCTAAGTGTGACCAATATATTCCAATCAAACATCTACGGCATCAACCATTAATATCACATTGATGTAAAATCAAAGATATGCATTCCTCTAAGTTTAAAGTGTGATCATAAATCAGTTGTTCTACAGGAAGGATCTACATTTCAATGAACATTTACCGGACGCCAGTATTCATCATGTTATCACTTCAAGAATGAGATTTCCCTGCGAGTTTTTCGTTAAACCAATCGAATGATTATTTATAATCCCATTCCCCATCCCTGTAATTCTTAAACATCCCCATTGTATTGTACCAAAAAGAAAAAATGGCTTCACGAGTTTCATCCCCCAACCATGATATTTTTGGGTGTGTTTCATGGAGGTTTCCTGAAATGGAGGTACCCCCAGTCATCATCCACTTTAGATTGGGATTTTCCATGAAATAAACCAATCAGCACAGTGGGTACGCTCCGCACAAAAATCGTCGGTTCCCCGTGGCGGTTCCCACAGGAAGTGAATGTGAATTCGGGCGACAAGGTCTTCGATGTTCTGTGGCTCGGCGTTCTGTAAAACAAAGGCTCACTGTGTTTCCATTCATTATCCAATATGTTTAATATAATATATCATACAATGAGATTTATGTTACAGGTGCATATGTATATATATATATACATATCCATACACCCTTACACATACATACATACATATATATATATATATATATATTTATTTATATATATATATATACATGTACATATATATATATATATTATATACATATTTAAACACATGTATGATTGTATACTATACATGTCTCACAGAAAATCCGGATGTTTTCCACGGGGTGTGATCTCCTTTGGGCCCTGCATGGCCCTGGCTTTCTCAGCAGTTTGCGACCTGGAACGTCAGCAGTGAAGATAACAGGTAAAGCATCTACAAAGGGGCCGTCTGTACCATAGCTATTATTATTATTATTATTATCATTTTTTATTATTATTGATGATGATGATTATTATTGTTATATTTTTAGATTTTATATTTATATATATATATATATATTTAACATTTAATAATAATATATATATATATTTATTTATTACATAATTTATTTTGATATTATGTATAAATATAACTATACACGTGTAGTATAATTAAATGGCCGGAGGGTATGACCTATGAAACGTTCCAGCAACTACATTTTTCTTCTGTCAACATTAAAACAAGTGGTGAATCATCCCAACATGATTCAAAATTGGAATACATGAGTCTCATGTCAATCCACATGTTCGATTCTTAGTTCCCATATTCCCTCCCCACACTCCCCCAGTCTCCTCCACAGTTACGGCACTAAACATTTATAAATGGGGTTACTCCGAAAAAACTAGTTGGTTATATCTCATTATAATCCCACCCAAATAGTTGTTTTTCGGGCCATAACTGCAGTTCTGACTGAACAGACCGAGACTGACCGCGACTGTCGTAGGTTTAATCAGACCCTCTACGACTGCATCGAGCCTGTGAAGCACATCGCTGACAAACGAGGCCGCGAATCGTTGATTTCAAGTCACTGGATTCAGCGAAACTTGGATGACCTTTGGGTACCCTAAAATGACAGGGTCCTGACATAAACCTAGAAAACCTCCAGATGATCTTCATGACATCTCTGAGTTCATCTCCATTTTTTTTGATGATCTTCATGTTGATTCATGTTTTTGTTTCTGTTGAGCATGTTGACTGACATCAGATAGGATATTGATATTATCATCTCAGACAACCAGAGGGCGAACTTGGTTGCAACCACAAACGGGGCAAGAACTATGGTTTATGGTAGATATATGCAGATTAATATGATCAGATGCTATATAACAACTATGGTTAAATATATATATATATATTTAAATATACATATAACTATATGGTGTATGGTAGATGTATCTGAATCGTTCATGCGGGTGAAATAGACCAACTCATAGTTTGAGGGCCACCAGCATGTGTGGATTTGCGCGAAGAATGGACACCATTTCGCTTAAGGTTTGGTTTTCGCTAGCTATTCTGAGCAGAAGTGTTGAGATTGAAAGATACTCTACATCAAAGGGTTTCTTAACACGTGGAAGTTTCAAAATATCGACTTGTGAAATCTTGCGACCGTCCGAGTTCTCTGATCATTCGAGGGGCGCATTCAATATGATATATGGGGGTACCCAAAAATGGATGGTTTATGTTGGACAATCTTATTAAAATGGATGATTTGGGTGGTTTATAGTTTATATTGGACAATCCCAATCTAATATGGATGATGATTGGGGGTACCCCTATTTTAGGAAACTTCCATAGTCATCGGTCAATCTCTGTCTTAGTCAAACCCCTCTTCGATGCAGGTGCTGATGTGCAACTCTATGGGATTGAACCCAACCAGCCAGCTATGTCATGTACCCACAGCTGCTGAGTCTGAGACATATCCCTAATGCTTGGAGATAAATGCAGGAAATACGTCCATTTGTACAATCAGTTTGATATAGTTATTTCAAACCACAAACATTATTTCCTGTAGATGTCGAACCATGTTTCTTTGTTTTTCCCTCTGTAGATGTCGAACCATGTTTGTTTGTTTTTTATTTTCATTAGTGCGAATAAGCCAGCGAAACACATGTTTCAACGCTGGTTTTGCCAAACATGAGGTACCACCCCCCACCCAAATGGACTACACAAATTTATCCCTTTAGGATAGATTTTTTTTGCGGGTATACTCAGCTTAATATTCACCTAGATATCGGGACAATGATTAATTTAATCATTATATTTTTCTTGAAATATCATAGAAAATGCCACCATTGTATCCGCAAAAAGTGGTTGTTTGTCCCATGAAATAGCGGGTATCATTTCATACACGTATTTACACATCATAGATATTTATATATATATATAAATAAACAGTTCACAGATAGCACTTGTCACATACCCTTTGGTAAACCAACATAACTATGGAAAATCACCGTGTTGTAGCTGGGTAAATCAACTATTTCTATGCCATTTTCAATAGGTATGAAACAAATTACCAGAGGGCAACTATATTATTAACTATAGATTATCCATATATTAACCATAGATTATCCATATATTATCCATAGACTATCCATAATATATATATATATATATACATACATCATATTACCATATTTTTTGTTTTGTTAACACATATCATATATATATATATTCATATTTGTTATAAACCAAACTAATATGTTTCAATAACTATGTTCAATAGATATGTTATCTTACCAGGAACATCACTATGTTTGTTGGTTCAATCCCTATTAATCACCATGAAATCACCATTAAATAACCATTATATCACCTTAAAATCACCATTAAATAACCATTAAATCACCTTAAAATCACCATAACATAACCATAAAAGCACCATAAAATCCCATTAAATAACAATTAAATAACCATTAAATCACTAAAACATAACCATAAAATCCCTATCTTACCAGAGGGTAAACCAACCCACAAAACCAGCACTTCCACCCCCCAAATCGCCAGGTCGCTGCTACGATACCATCTTCGCTCGGCAGCACAAGTGTTATGCTCTTCGAAAGGCCGGTGGTCGCGGGTAGAAATGGGTTTTGTCTGAGAATTTAGGGGGAAAAACAAAAATTGATGGTTAATCACAATTGTTTCCTAGTTTTATTATACATAAATCAAAATTGATGGTTAATCAATGTTAAGCATCTATTTTTGTCCAAGTGTTATGGCCAATGATGGTTAGTCATCATTGGCTTCCTTAGTTTTATAGCCGTCGTGGTATACCACATTTCCAAACCCTCATGGAGGTTAGACGTTGCTGTAGTTGTACCTTATACTTATCGCAAGTCGTTTGGGGAACATGTTATTACATTATTACAGTGTTGAACTACAATGCAGTCCTGACTTATTTGCATTTTTGGGGTGAAGGCATGATCCTGGAATGTGGTAGCCCAATTTCACAGATTATGGTGACCTTACGGCTGATTTTGGATATTTTTGGATTAATAAAGAACAGTTTAGTTACTTATATGTAATTGTTACACGGAAGCATCTCCAACCGAGTTTGTTTCAGGCTGGGTGAAGCCATCAATGAGCTTCCATAGAGTTACCTGGTTGGCGAACCCCAATTCATAGCTTGGATTCGTGAATGTTCTTTCCCAAACAATAGTTGTTTTTTTGGTTAAAAATAACGGTTTTGATTCATCCCCAGTCCCCAGTTAGTTTTTTTCAGAAGAAATGCCACGGGGACAACAGATGCAATGGATTTCTTATGTTATGAGCCCATCCGATTTGAGGTAGATTGTTTGTGACCAAACACTGTTTGCAAGATAAGGGAAGGAAATCGCACGGGGACTCCAGAAAGCGCACATGGAGATATGGAAAAGCAAGCAGATGTGTAGATCATTTTCTGATGGAATTCCATCATGGGTTTTCTAGAGGTTAGTGTCTGCGAATCTCACCCTCTACCACTAAACCCCAATCCACATGGATAGTAATCCCACGACGGTGTTCTTCATACCTTATTGGAAATCAAGGCCTCTAACCCATATCCTGATACTACTTGTACACGGTCAAAGCCAAGTTCCTCTGCTTATTGTGCAGTACAGAATTTTCTCATTGACTTGGGGTTGGTTGATGCGGAAGAATAGGGGCCAGCAGTCAGGTGTTCTCACTTTGGCCTGTGGTTTGACACACATGACACTTGTGCAAAAGAGATGATTGTGATCGTGGCTTCGCACTCCTGCCCCTGCCTTCAATTGTGCGGACGTCTTGGGTCAATGCTTTGACCGCAAACTTTCAGTGAAGAAATTGCCGGAAAGGAAGCCCTTGACAGTGACTATATTAAAGGTGATTCTGTTGCCACCCGAAAGTTTGCAAACTTTGGAATCAGAGAGTTTCCCAACTATCAAGCTATGGGTTAATGTCATAGCCTCTGGTTAACAACCTCCTGGGCATATCAGCATTTAGGGGTACCCTCAATTAAAAACAGGGTGATAAAATTGCTGTGAAGGTTTTAATGTTCTAACTATTCTAAGTATGACCATAACAATTATAGCATGTTTAATCCTATTCAAACTATCATAATTCTATAGCTATTAGAACTATCACAACTAGTTTAACTATCAGGACTATATACAGTAATGATTATTCGTACATATTTTCTGGTAGTTTAAAAGCCATTACCCTCTGGTATTTTTCACGTAGCTATGGAAAATCAGCATGTCCATGTTCGGTAAATCATCATTTTATTATAATCTACAATATGGACAATCACCATTTTCGAGTTCGGTAAATCATCATTAATTTATCATCTATAAATGATGAATAGTTGATGAATAACCATGGAATCCATGGAAATAACCCATAATTCATATAATTATCACCATGATGTTCATAACTATCACCATTTTTCTTACGTTTAACCGTTAGTTGGGATAGTCGGCTCACAGTCGGAACCGGCCTTGGAACCACCGCCAGGAAGAGCCGCCGGCGAGTTGCAAGCGCACCGTGAAGTGTTTGCAGGGCAAAAAGGATGAGACACTTGGCGAAAAGACGTCGGGGGCTGGATGGATTTTTGCTAAGGCTTGGCGAATGGAAGAAAATCACCATATATATATAGTATATATAGTGTACATATATATATAGTATTTTTATATATACTATGTGTATATATATATATAAACTATAAATTTTACATATAGTATATAGTGTGTATATATATATACTCTATATATATGTATAGTGTATATATCAGTATATATATATACTCTATTGATATAGTGTATATATCAGTAAATATATATATATATACTCTATATATATATAGTGTATATATATATATATATGTATTAGGTAAACCATCAAACGATCCATGGGCCATGGCTTCCATAGCAAACTGTTAGTCATTATTGGTAGGTAAATCATCGAACAGGCCATGGCTTCTATAGCGAACTGTTAGTTTACTGGAGGGTAATCGGGAATACACCAGTTTGATAGGCGAAATGATGATAAGTACTGGAATTGGGGGGTGTCCTATGTTCAGACATTTTCTGACTAACCTGTATATGTATATATATATATATATTATTTATGTGTATATATATATATATACACATACATACATTGTAGACACATCCTTTGGTAGACTAACGTAGCTATGGAACATCACCATTTGCAATAGGTAAATTCATCGAACTAAAGGGGGCCCCGCGTTCCATAGCTACATTTGTTTACTAGAGGACAAATGGTGGTTTGAAAGATGGGACTGTATGAATTGAAACAATAACTAATCAATGTTGGGGCGGAAAATGGTGTCAAACCAAGTAGTATCTTAGAAGGACTATTATGGAAATATAACCAACATCATGGCTAATTATATGGATAGACGGCTTAATAATGGGTATTGATTTAATCATCATGAAATTTGAAGGTTTAACTTCCAAAAGCTGGGATGTAATTGATATGTTATTCTGGCATACCCTCTGGTAATTTAACGTAGCTATTGGAAATGGCCATTTATAGGTGATTTACCCATTAAAAATGGTGATTTTCCATAGCTATGTGAAATTACCAGAGGGTAGTTCAATTTGAATGCAATTGGGTAATTGGTATAATATCATCTGGAGGACTTGAGTCGACTAATGGGTTTACCCTGGGGTCGATGATATCTATGGATGCAGTTTATCCTTCCTAGATCAACCCAGTGACTAGTGATTGATACAAACTCGTTGAATCCTTGGATGGACGTTCTTGGAGGGTCATTGGCTATAGATGTAAAGAGTTACAGTTCTTCATGGTTCTTTATGTATACATATGTTTACTTTTGGAATTGAGGTAAATATGCACAGTCCGTTTAAGGTGCCGGCTATACTTCCAGATGGTTTGTCAGGATCTATTTCAGAACAGTGTGTCAGGATGGGGATTACTCGAAGTAAGCTTATCTTTTGTCCCCCATTTGTGTTGGTAAAATTTGTTCACTTAAATCCCATTTGTTTGTTTGCCAACCATGTTTATAAGCCCCATTAACTGGAAATATATCACCTATAAACCATAAACCCTAGTGAAATTGGAGTTATGTTCACCAACTTAGCTATCGTTTGGGGGCCTCACATTGTATAACCCAAAACCCACCGTTTTTTTTTGCCGAAGTCCTGAGAGACTTGGCTTCCAGGAAGCCGATCAATCCCTGCGAGTGGCACCTCGGTTCTGGGATGGTTGTGGGATGGCCACGGAAAGGGTGGAGTTTTCAATGGCGATGCCTGGCATGATTTCACCAATTACCATGCTGATCTCATGCTGATTTAACCAACAATAGGGAGTTGATGGGGATTTGACCAACAAGAATACGGTGATGTTTGCTGTGATCTATAGGTGAATGTCCCATCAAATAGTGGGATAGTGGCAATATAATAGGAATATAATGGAGGTTTCCTAAAATGGGGATCACCAAAACCATAGATTTCAGTCCTAGAACGGTCTAAGTTTGGATGACGGTCTAAGTTTGTCGAAGTTTGGATGACGGTGTAAGTTTGGATGATTTGGTTTAGCCCTATCTTAAGACTTCTTAAGAAACCCCCAAGTTTGGACTGAACATGAATTAAACAACAGAGAGAGAGAGGATTCAACTGCAAACCGCGACCTGCAAACCGCGACCGTGAGAGCACATGGAAGAAGGTTGCTCAAGTGGCAGTAACCAAGCACCGCGACCACGCTGGAACGAACGACATCATCTCCGGAATTCCATATTTGGTTCAACTCCTCTTTGACACTCAGAACATCTTAGAACCATCTCTGCTCCATTTGCACTTGCCGACGCTTCACAAAAAGAGCCGAACCCACCATTTCGAAACTCCCCCTCAGGGCAACTCTCACACCAATTTTACCAACATGTTCACTGTTGTTGAACTCAAACATTCTCGTCTACTTGTATGAACAATTGGTATAACACTCCCCGTTCTATGCATCTTCTTCGCCCATTTCGCTAAAAACCGAGACCAGTGGAAGTGTTGTTCCCCCAAAGTGAAACGGAATAACCTGCCGAGGGACTGCTGCTGCAGACGTGTAGTTCAAACTTTGGACTGTGTTTCACTTGGGCACAACATATAACCTTGAGATCCATGACATCTACGAGATTGAATCCACATTAGGCTTGATGGGCCCATGGTAGATATATCCAACTATACTTTTCATGGGCTGAACATTCACCAGCAGGAAACTATTGACAATCAAGCTATGTTCATCCCTGGGGGGGGCAAGAGCTTGTAGATTTCATATCTGCTTAGTTGTATCACCCTTAAAAAAATATCGCACCAGCCTGCAACAGTGGTTGTGTACCCACGGTTGGACTTGTGATCCGGATTAACACATGATCATGTGAATGGGAATTTCAGGATCCAACAGATGGAGGTACGTTAGTACCATATAAGGCAATAGTTTGTGGTGATATTCACTTACATAGACCTAAAAAATAGGCCTTGTATATGGTTTTTGCTGACGAAACCATCCCCAAGTTTCTTAAATCATTGCATCTGTCACTGTCATCCCAAACAACTTTGAGCTGTATGGAAGGACGTCATGGATTGCTGGTTCTTTCAAGTAGTAGATACTGAGCAAAAAATCTGAACGTGGCAAAAAAAAGTGAACATATTATGTCTATCTATCTAGACTATAGCGACCACATTTGTCCTCACCATAGACAAACATCATCAAAATCAAGGAAATCCGGCCCCACTAGCTATATTGATAGTCAATAATCATGTGGTAAACCCAATAAAACATCCCCCTTCCTATAATTGGGTGTATAAATCATCCCCAAATGGTCGGCCCGGCCTTTTTTTAGTTTTGCCACATGAAATTCAGATTGAATCCATGACAAACAACACACAGTCCGCAGTCCCCATTCGAACCCGGATATTGACCCAGACACCATGGTCCGGCCGGACCCGGACACCCTGCATCCCTGGATTTGGGCCACCAGGCTTTGCACTGGTGGCAACAGAAATCAAGCATGGGTGGCTCGGCAGCGAACTTCGGAGCCGATGTAGCCTTGCTGTCAACAACCCATAGTCGTCGCTTGCATAAATTACATGAAATCGTTGGATTGATAGAAAAAATGGTAATGGGTTTCAATTTCCCATATTTTCCCATATTTTCCCATATTTTCTATTGAAACATCCTATCTATACATGGGGAAAAGCAGCCAGTTTCCTGTAGATGTTGAGGATCTGCAATGGCAAATATCCCATGGTGTTCTGGATTGGCAAATGGGCCAATGGCTGGGGGTGGGGGGCGTTAAATGTTGTTAAACACCCAACATTTGGTATGATAAGGATTGATAGGGTCTAATGGGAATGTAACCAATGCTCATAGATGTTCATAGTTATGGGCTCCGGGTGCATAGAACTAATTAAAGTATTTGTCAACCGCAATTTTCATGGCAAGGCCGTTGAATGGCAGGGTCCACATTGGGAGAGTAAGATAACCGCTGTTAGTATAATGTGTATAGTAACCGCCCAAGAAGATGGAAAAGTTGTTTGTCAGTATTTCAGTGGGATGTTACTTTTCTATCTTTTTGGCGATTGCTATATTAATATAATGCTATCAATACAGTATTTACATATTTATTGATAGGCATTTAAAGCTGGTAACAAAGCTGATTTATCGTTTCTGATCATGATTCCTTTTGACATTTGTTTTTAATGGGTTTTTCAAGCACCCATTGTTGTGACAAGATCTCCCCATTTCACAGGTCGTGGCACACTGAAAACTAGCTACTGGATGATGGTAAATCGTTACGGAAGTTTCGCGCTTACCCTCTGGTTATTTAACATTTCGCCATGGGAAATGGCCCATAGAAATAGATGGCTTACCGGCTTACCTATTAAAAATGGTGATTTTCCATGGCTATGTTAAATAACCAGAGGGTACATTGCAGGTATTCTCTTTGTTGCTTACTGTTCCCTGACACGGTGCCAGAGATTCCTACAGGATTGTTGGTTATGAATTTGTGGTGGTGAGAGCAGCGCTTCATTCGTACTCCGCAAGGGGAAGCCATCTGAGCGGCGGACAAAAAAAACCTACTACTGGCAATGGACATGGCCAAAGTGGGGGGTCCCCTATCGGTTGTGAGGGTTTTCACACTAATTTGAGCATCCCAAGTCCATTTTTGTGCTACTTTAGTTTTCCGCTAATTTTGTCAGTTACTCATCTATACAACTATAGATACTATAGATGAATCTCCACCATACATCCAATAGTTAGCCAAGTGAAGTAAGCCAACTTACCTAGATAAACCCATATGTTGATGGATTACATCACTTTACCCAACTTCACTTTCCTGCGGGATTTCGGCATTGGTCTTAGGGTGACGTCCCAGTGGTGAAGCCCATGGTTTCATGTTCGGAAATCCTATAGGACATTGATGTGTTTTTTGTCCATATGGGTATGGGTCAAAATTGGGTACCCCAATAACTAGATGGTGAGTACTAAACACAGACTAAAATCATCTAAAATCTGAGGTTTTATTGGGCTTCAATTTTGACCCATACCTATATCTATATAAGCGTGCGGACTGGGAATTCGCCCGAGTATCATAAGCCTCAGGTGGAAGAGTAAAACCCAGTTAGGCTTTAAAAATGGCCGTTTCAGTAGCTACATCCGAGATACCTACCATATGTAAGCTCTAAGCAAGTTGTAGGGATAGATACCCCGCCCCCAAAGTCTATTACTTTATATGATAAAGTCACTCCAGTTATGGGTATATGAAATGACTCTTGAGATTTAATGGTTCAAGCCCATACTGCAATAGTTGTGAACATCATCCCACTGCAAAAAAAAAGCGCCCAAAGCCCGACTGATTGGAACTTATAGCTATCATATGTGTATATATATATATATACATATATATGCGAATATACTATAATTGTGAAAGGATGATTGATGATTAGTTAGGAGGTCAAAAACAATGTAACACCTAACTCATCATCATACCTGTTAGATTTCTCAATGTTTCTCGCCAAAGCTGTGTTAGTTAGGAGGCCAATTGTGGAATTCCATCCTGACATGTCCATGGAATGATTGGAATGACAGCGGGTAACCTCCATAGAGATCCTCGATGTTTATGTGATCGTCCCATAAATCTAGGGTAATGGTGAGCGTAAGGCACTAGGCTTATCACATAATACATATATATATATATATTTATATATTTTATTTATTTATTTATTTATTATGGTATAGATATATTTAATTATATTTATAGATATGGATAGATATGTTAGGTGCTCATCAGATATTTTTTTATATTAGGGATATCTTAAGGTAACCATCAGATACCATATTTAAGATATCCCCCAGAGATATTACAAGGTGGTGCCCCCCAAGTTATAAGTTGGTTTATAATCCCATGAAAACTATAGATATATCACCAACAGAAACCATAGGTATTGGAGTTATTTGCACCAACTGAACGCTATCGAACGGGGGCACCACCTTGTATAGGTGCTCATCAGATATATTTATTATATTAGGGATATCTTAAGGTAACCATCAGATATCATATTTAAGATATCCCCCCAGAGATATTATAAGTACAATCTGTAAATGGCTCATCATCTCTCCGACTTCGTGATCCAGGTCAAGGAGCGCTGTGACAAAGCCGTGCACGATGCGATGCGTTGGAGCGGGACGCTGGGCATGGCACGGGGAAGCCATGGGAGGCTGGGTTCACATCCCCAGATCTTTGTAAAACATAGGGAAAACCCATGGAAAACCACAAGAATAGGGTGATTTATAGTTTTATATATATATATATATATTAGTTGAGATTTATGAGAATAATTCTGATAGCTGAGTTGGTGGACACTTAACTATATAGGTGTTTTTTAGTGTTTGTGATATATGTATATGCATGGAAGAACTTTGACGGGGTTTATAAACCAACAAACATAACTGCACCACACATTATTATGCAACCAGGGCAACACTTGTCCCCTATTGGCAATGAAATATAGCAACGGAAAATCAATTATTTATAAATCATGTTCCCATTAAAACCACCATTTACAGGGAACTTTTAATTGCCATCTTTGATTACTGGAGGGTAAACACTGGGGAAACCGGTGAAGGATGCAACTGCCTCAAACCTCAGATGGTGAGGTGGAAACATTATGGATTTTTATTGGAATTGTCTATAGATGAATGTTGATTCTTGATGATAAGTTATCATATAAATACCAGTTCCCTTAATGTTGATTATCATTCCGTTAGTTTATCATATTTAGATCATTTTGATTTAGGGTGGGGCTCGCAACGAACATACGCAAGGATTTGACACGCTCGCAACCGGTGGCCGAGATCACGAAAAATCATCCACATCAACTGATGGATATCAAACATCGAGAGATGTAATGGTTGGTGAATGACATAAATGGAGGAATATGTACCCTCTGGTAAACATACAAAAAAACTATGGAAAATCACCATTTTATAGCTGGGTAAATCCACTATTTCTATGGCAAATAACCCATGTATAGATGATAAACTGGTTGGTGGTTTGGAACATGACTGGATGATGACTTTCCATTCAGTTGGGAATGCCATCGTCCCAACTGACTCAGATTTTTCAGAGGGGTTGGTAGGTATACCACCAACCAGATTATTATTAACCATCATTAGCCATATAATAACTTTTTTAAACCATTATTCACAATATATTAACCACATATTAACCATATATTAACCATCGAATGGTGGGATTTTCCAGGTGTTCTTAGTATCCTTCACCTGTAGTGAATAGCCCTTGAAAGTCGAATAATTCACTTGGGTGTTTTTACACCAGAAAATCACCCAGGCCTGAATTTTGATTTGATTTCATGACCAGATAGCCTCTGGTAATTTAACAGTGTGCTATTGAAAATGACCATTTATAGTGGATTTTCCCATTCAAAATGTTGATTT
>Ga0126342_10010427_pt1 | contig 16620 bp, 18 predicted proteins | sample Cyp1metagenome_FD_92528 | JGI IMG/M metagenome (GOLD analysis project Ga0126342, IMG submission 92528) | Coral microbial communities from Lord Howe Island, Old Settlement Bay, Australia - Cyphastrea 1 metagenome | ecosystem: Host-associated > Invertebrates > Cnidaria > Coral ... | reverse complement strand
CATACATTACATACATTACATACATTACATACATTACATACATTACATACATTACATACATTACATACATTACATACATTACATACATTACATAACATAACATTACATAACATAACATTACATAACATAACATTACATAACATAACATTACATAACATAACATAACATAACATTACATTACATTACATTACATACATACATACATATTAATACATATATATATATGTATATATGTACACATGCATGCATGCATGCATACATGCATGCATTACATTACATTACATTACATTACATTACATTACATTACATTACATTACATACATACATATTAATACATATATATATATGTATATGTACACATGCATGCATGCATACATGCATGCATTACATTACATTACAATACATTACATTACATTACAATACATTACATATACTTAAAGACCCATTAAATACTTATACCCACCCTAAAAGTAGATGACTCAACTCGAAAACCAAAATACCCATAAGATGGCATCGCGGGGTGAGAAAGAAAACGGCGCTATTTTAGCTGGAACATAAAACGAGTTCCGCCAGTTGAAGGAAAAAACCGCCCTACTTTAAAATGAAAAGGTAGATGGCGCAACTGCCACTCCAGTAGATGGACACAACTTGGGATAACTCTGATGTCTTTCCTGGTGGTTTTGCCTCCTGTCTTGGGATAACTCTGATCGATGTGGCATATTTTGGTTAGGTTGGTTGATGGATGTCGGGAGATATGAGGGGAGTTGCGCCATCTATGTGGGCATTCCCAGCCTGATTTTGGCGAATGAGTGGGAGTTGCGCCATCTATGTCCCTAAAAATGACATATTTTTTGCCATCTTCTGCGCTCTGGCAATTTGCCACTTTGCTTGGCCCCGGAAAACGGGCCCCACCAAGTCCCCCGAAAAAGAACTTTTTCCTGAGTTTCCCAAAAGGAAACTTGACACTTGGTGGGGTCCGTTTTCTGGGGCGAACCCAAGTGGAGAATTGGCACTGCGCTGGTTTCTCCCCCCATTTTTTTCTCACCATCAAGCTGCCTTCTTGGGACATAGATGGAGCAACTCGTGGAGTTGAGCCATCTATGTCCCAAAAAGGCAGCTTGATGTTGAGAAAAAAATATGGGGAGAAACCAGCGCAGAAGATTGCAAAAAATATGTCATTTTTAGGGACATAGATGGCTCAACTAACCTGTTTTAAAGGGAGTTGAGCCATCTATCCCCCATTTTTTTGACATAGATGGCGCAACTCAAGATTCTGAGCCATCTACTTTTAGGGCGGAGTAGTTAGAACTTATAGTCAAATACTCTGATATTATACCATTCCTTATATTTACTGGTTAGTGGTTTCAACCCCTCTGAAAAATATGGAGGTCAGTTGCGATGATGAAATTCCCAATATATGGAAAGTCATAAAAGTCCATGGTTCCAAACCACCAATCAGTAATTATCTTATAATTATTGATGAGTCTGATGAGTAATTTCATCTAAGATTCTTTGTCCCAACCCACGTCTTCAAGGGTCAAGTTTAGGCCATTTTCCATAGCTATGTTAAATTTTCAATAAGTAATCAATGCCATAGCTACAGTCAACTTGGTATCTTGTAGTCAAATACTTGGTTTCTCACTTAGATACACCATTCCTTATATTTATCTTTATGAGTCATAAGTCGAGATCACCCACCACGCCAAGCTGCGTCCGCTTTGCTGGACCACACGTCCGCCACAGAGGACGCCAAGACGCCCAACCCCCCACGACCCATCTCCTGGAGCTTCACCGGGAATGGGGGATTTGATGATGTTTCTTGTGGTAAAAAAACATATTGGGATTACATAGGATTTCATGGGATTTTAATGGATTTCATGGGATTTTAATGGATTTCATGGGATTTTAATGGATTTCCATGGGATTTTATTGGATTTCCATGGGATTTTATTGGATTTCCATGGGATTTTAGTGGATTTCCATGGGATTTTAGTGGATTTCCATGGGATTTCATCATGAGATTTACTGATGTTTTTCTGAGCCAAACTGATTGCAAAATTGGGATTCCCATGAATTTCAAGGAATTTCATGAGCTAAAATGGGGATTTGTAATCCTCATGATTCCCCATGTTGGAGACTGCCTCAACCAACCACCATCAACCCGCTTTACGGGTCTGCAGATGCTGCACGAGTTGGTCAATTCACCTTCAGGGGGATGAAAGACCCCCTGAATGTCACAGTGCAAAAAGTGATGTTTAACTGTTTAACATGCCCAAATGAGGACATCTATCAACCACAATCACAATGTTGATCACTTAAATCTAGTTTTTGCTAGGAAAAACACACTCAACCTCTGTTTTGAACATATGAATGATCTGGGAAAGAGGCTATTTGAGGGCCCAAGAGCTTCCAGAGGGGGTCAGTGGTAGTCTCTAGACTCCAGATAATACTTCCCCCTGGATGGACCCTCATCATGACATCCACGTGGCCAGTTGGGCACTGAAAGCTCCAATGATGGGATCTGGGCTCTCTACAATGTGGCAGTTGACAGATTGCAGTTCGAAATTGCTGCTTTTGCACAATTTGTTGGGCCAATACATCTTCGACCCCTCCATTTCTTGGCCCTTGGGCTGCAGGCATCAGCTTCGTGATGACTTGGCCTTTGTCATCTTTGACCAGCACGCAACCTGATGATTTATCTGTGGTGACAGTCATCATCGGGGGTTGCATTTCAGGCTGCAGGTCATCCCCACCATCGTCTCTATTGTTATTTTCCCATGGGACCCACATTGGAAAGGTGGAACCTCTCATGCCCTGCCCTGTGTGGCATGAGTGCTTTGACAGGTCTTCATCTCGGATCTGTCGATGACTCCGGGAACATTTCGAGAACAAACATGCTACACCGAAGCATGAATATTTTTATTGCAAACTCAAAAAAAGAGACCCCAAATATTTGAGAAACGTGTGATTTAGGGATGCCACTTCAGGGTATGCCGGTATACTGTTATACTCCATTTTTTGGACAAAACCATTTCCATATATATATATGTGTATATCTGTTCTCCATCGACTACATCCCGAGTGTTGATGATTCAAACACCATTTGCCAAACAATCACGGTTTTTCGAGGTTCAACCACATTGTTCACCACCCTTGAATTGATTAAACCATGTTAAACCCCTATTTTTTCATATCTGCGACAAAAACGGCAGATGTTTCACGTCGTTGCCACCCCTCCTCTTTGAAGTCATCACCACAGACCTGGCAATCCAAACGCCTCAGGGATACCTCTATGGTGGTTACCTTTATGGTCAATCTCTTGGTTCATCATGGGGGTATAACCCACAGGGGATGATCAATGGATGATTAATTGATGTGGGAAAGCCTGCCATAAGCCTACCATTTTTTTTATGCGGATGGCAATATACATAACACCCATATCCACCCATAAACAACTGATGATTTTGAGAATGCTTTATGGCGGTTTACCACATTGTCACCATGGTGAAATAATTGAAATACCCGCCCCCCGGCATGTCTGTTGGGATATAAATCCTGTAAGTATTATTGGACTGTTAGACCCTTTGGTAATCAGACATGGCAATTGAACATCACCGAACTAAATGGAGGTTTTGATGAGGAAATCATCTATAAACAAGGGATTTTCCAGCCAACCAGGCTTAATGACACCGGACGGTGTCTGAAGATGTTCCAAGTACCACTGTTGATGGGTGAACAAAAATGAGTAATATGATGTTTTTCCCTAACATAAACGGCAATGGAATTCATGTTAAAAACACATCTGCGGACGGGTCAAAAGTTACTGATGGACTGAAATTGTATGGTTTCATACATGCAATGGCCACATCTATTGCTGCTCTTGTACCCTTGTTCGAACCAACACAATATTCCATGCCTAGGTTTTCCTAGATTTTCGAACAAACCCATATAACTATACCCCATTCACCCAATCACGAACCATTTGCATATTTGATCATATTTGACCTACTCCAGAAAGGGGTCAAATTCCACAAAGCCACCTAATCAAGATCCAGGATGAAAAGAAACCATGTGGGCACGGGTCAAAATTACTAATCCCAATTCTGTAGCTCCAGCTACCTGTATTTTTTCCAACACTCAAGGTTTAGCTAGACTCTGGAACAAATAAAACCTGGTTGGTGGTTTTAACCATCTTGAAACATATATTAGTCAATGGGAAGGATTATCCCATATACTATGGAAAATAAAAAAATGTTTGAAACCACCAACCAGAAACTATATACCTAACAACCACATACAACCACAACTGGGTATGGGTCAAAAGCCTGGTACTTTACTCAACCAGCTGCCTAGCTGGTTTGTCTGGAAGCTCATCCCCATAGAGGTCAATTTTTAATGTGTATTACTAGAACTAATAACTACAATGACTACAATGTCATAACTACACTACAACTAATACATTAATACCTTATATATACAGTACCTTATAAATCCTTATCATACACCGTATCCCTGCAAAACGGACAAACTCTCTGCCACATCCCTGGGTTTTTTCCGCTTCACTGGGCCGCTTTCTCCCGGTAGCACTTCTCACAGACGTTGAAGTCGCAGTGATGGAAGCAGCGCCAGCGGGTCTCGTGGCGTTGGATCTCGGAGCGGCAGAAATTGCAGAGCTTGGTCTCCCCTTGGAGGAAACTTTGGCGCCACGACATGCCCTCCTGGAGGAGTATCAGAAGTGCCCCAGAAAAATGGTGGTGGATTTTTTTTTTCATGGGAAGATATGGGATGAAGATATGGAACATCTGGGATGACTTGGAGATATTTTCAGATGGGAAACAGCTGATTGAAGCTAGGTTTCGCTTTTGTGGTGGAGAGTGATCTGATTTCTTTTTGGGGGATTCAACCATTAAACAAACAAAAACATGGATGTAACCCATGAAATACAAGATGGTGCACCATAGAATCATAGCTAAGTTGGTAAACAATGGCCAACATAACTCAAGTTTAACTGCTAGGTTTATAGTAGATCTATCCAACTAGTGAAGGGGTTATTCACCAACAAACATAACTGGGAGACGCCATGTATGGATCATGCTGCAGGACCCATTGCATCATTTTTGGATGGCCAATGACCACATGATACCCTCTGGTAATTCAACATAGCTATAGAAAATCACCATTTTTAATAGGTAAACCATCTATGAATGGGCCATGTTCCATAGCTATGTTAGTTTACCAAATGGTAATAATATCATAGTGATGTAACCACTGAGATTGATGGCACATCCCACACTTAGATGAATGGATACCCAACTGTACATGATGGAAGAAATCCTGCACCAGTTGGTACAGTACGGTGCCCCCCAAGTTATAAGTTGGTTTATAAACCATTATAACCTCCATTAACTATAGTTATACCTACCATAAACCATAGTTAAGCCACTTAAAAGGCAACCTAACGCTATCTTGGGGGCCCCATCCTGTAGATGGTTTTTACAAGTATAATCCCATTATTTACAGTGTTTCATACGCCTGCCTGGTGCAGGATTTCGCAACCATGCACTAACATCTGGGATTTTAAGTAACATTATGAAACATAATAAATCTATATTAACATCTAATGAGCCATATCCATAATAGATCTATGTATTTATATCCATAGAATATAGATTATATACATCATTCATATATATATATAGTGTATATATATATATATGTATAACCATAATGGATCTATATTAACATCTATTAAGCCATGGCTTAAAACATACACCACTTACGGCCAGGGCCATCCAAGTGGGATTATATTAGTCAGTTGGGATGATGAAATTCCCAACTGAATGGAAAAACCATGTTCCAAAGCACCAACCAGTGATTATTCTGTGGTTATTTTATGGGTATGTTAATGGCTACTAGTGGTCATCAATGGTTTAATATATATATATATACATATCTAATGTGTTTAAAACAATAATAAACCATCCCCCAGTCATCACCATTTCTATAGGTGGTATAAACCAAAATATGGATGGAGGTTTCTGTTTTGTCATGGGGGTACCCCCAGCTATCATCCATTTATAGACGGTGTTTCCATATAAACCATCCATTTTAGGCTACCCACATTTATGGAAACCCCCATATTAATCCCAATATACCATAATCTATGTACAGTTATATGTGCGAACAACAAGCAACATCTTTTACTGCGAGTCACCACCTTGCAACAGTTCAACACTACCCCTTACCTTTCTGGTGAGTAGTACCAAGGCATACGTATTCCTTGGGAATGGATTCCAGGCAAAATCATAATGCCCATCACTTTCGAAGGTTGAATGATGTTAAACCCATGATGTCTGATTGCTTCATTGCTTCCGGGGGTCCCTTCCCATTTTTTTATTCTTATCACTATAATACTATAACTATCTATAACTACTATCCGATGATCATCATGATAATTACACATACTTACCATGATTGTCCCATGATCTCATGATTCTCCCAATACCATCCCATCATTACCTGGGTTAAAATATTAAACATCATGATATAACCACAATTCATCCACCATAAATCTGGGTAAACAAACAAAAAACATATTTCACTCACCTGATTCTTTTGTCCGCACCACTTCTCTTGACCCCCGGCCATACCTGAATTCTTGGGCCATTTGGGGATGATTTCCCTAAAAGAAACCATGACTCATTGGTGGTATACCTACCCCCCTGAAAAATGATGAACTTCGTCAGTTGGGATGATTTTCCATTCCCAACTGAATGGAAAGTCATTCAAAATTCCATGGTTCCAGTCACCACCAGCCAGATGATCCCAGGCTTCGGGAGAACGACGGCTTTGGTCGAACCATGGCGCCCGCATTGTCCCGTGATTCCATGTTTCCCATGATTCCTTGTGGCCATTCAAAAAATGGCTGCCATGAATCATGTTATCCCATTTATAACCCATGAAACAAGCTCCAATTTATCACCATAAATTATGCCATGATCGTTCAATTATCTGGGTAAATTTCACAATATTAAATTTCACGTTCACCTGAATAGTTCGGCCATTTGGATTCATTTGGGGATGATTCCCCTTATTAATTAATCATGATGAACTAGGGCTGAGAACAGGCTTCGGTCGTTATGGCATTTACCCAGAATTATGCCGTTAACCACGTGCGATGTGTGGAATCCAGCCGCCCCGTCCTTCCGTTTATCAATAGGATGACCAGCAGGACACGCCAAACCGCCCACACCGCTCGCGCCGCCCTTGACGCCGGAAACAATCCAACCTTGGTCAGGGATTGGAGGGGGAAGGGGTTGATCTTGAACAGATTAGATGCAATTAGTATTATTAAATATTATTAACCCCTTTGGAGTATTATTAACTAATAACATCAAATAATCATTGGAGGGGTAATCTTGAACATCAGATTAGATGAAATAGGCCATGGTTTATTTGATAAAAATAACAATGTGACAATGGCTTCTTAAATAAATAAATCCCGGAAGGGGTTGATCTTGAACAGATTAGATGCAATTAGTATTAGACAAACCCCTTTGGAGTATGAAGAGAAGTAAAAACATCAAATAATCATTGGAGGGGTAATCTTGAACATCAGATTAGATGAAATAGGCCATGATTTATTTGATTATAAAAATGTGACAATGGCCTCTTAAATAAATAAATCCCAATCAGATTAGATGAAATATGCCATGATTATTTAGTGTTATTAGTGGATTCATTTGATTAATTACTATTATCATGTATTATCCCATGATTATGGATGAATCAATTTCAGACTAATGGTTGTAATAATGGACAATCATAGGAGAATCACGGGATGATTTTACCTGGTCATCAGCTCCGGAAAATCACCGATGACGAGTTCGTTGATTTTCATTGATTTTCCCATCCAAACTACCATTGATCTGGGTAAATTATAATATTTCACCAACCTGAATTGTTGGGCCATTTGGGGATGATTTCCCTAAAATAAACCATGATTTCCAGTGAGGGAGAACAGTGAGGTCGTTATGGCATTTACCCAGATTGATATTTCGGGATTTTCACGGCCTGCAGAGACACCATGGAATTCTGAGGTCTCAGGCGTCACTCGAGTGACGAAAAAAAAAGCCATTTCTGGAAGTTGGGACTTCACCAGCAAGTGATCTGTGGAAAATGGGCATTTATATCTTCAAAAGTTGGGAATTTAGATGAAGCTAGATATTTATTCAGTTAGAACAGAACCAAAAAGGAAGGAATTTCAACATGCAAACATTTGGCATTCAGTTTGTCAACATGGAAATCTTCAAGAGTTGGGCTTCAAGACATGGGAGTCATCCAACAGGCAACCAGTTGCTTGGGCGCAAGCGCAAGCAAGCGTTGGTCAAATTGTGCCAAGATTTTCCACGTTGGTCAATAGATCATAATGGATCAAGAGGACGTTGGAAATACCCTCTGGTAAACTAGTATAACTAAGGGAAATCACCATGTTTTATGGATAAATCAACCATTTTCAATAGCTATGTTAGTTTACCAGAGGGTATTTGGAAAGAAATCATATCCATAGTCAGAATGTCTGGACTTGTGAACCCCCAGTGAATAGCATACGGATCGATGTGCAAAGGGGATTCCCTTTGTGGCACTATTTAGGCCAAAGTGTTGAGTTTATACCAACACTTATGGGGACAACCCCAACCCCAATACCTTTCTTTTATGGTGGGTTTCCTCATTAAAAAGGCCATGATATGGGGTAAAGTTAGGGAAATCGCTATGTTTCCTGGTTCAATCCCATGATTTCTGGCTGCTAATCCTCATTTTCGCGGTGCTGTGCCCCCGTGAAGTGTTCGTTGGTTTATTTTTTTATTAAAAAAAACATTAACTACAGTAGAGGTATAGTAGTTCTATATATATATAATTATACATATCACACACTAGGTTTATTTGTCTTGCTTATAGCCCGCATGAACTACAGTAGAGCTAGTTTGATATATCTACCATATACCCAAATTTTTGTAGTTACAAACCAACTTTCCTGCTCAGTCAAGAAACTGGAGGCATCATCTTGCATCCCCATTACAATACACACTGTTGACGGTTGAAACCGAGAACCAAACACCATTAGTCTCGTTATATGGGGGTGATATCCATCAAATTCCATCAAAGATATTGAGATTATATTCCAACTGACCCCTATTAATAGTAGATGTCCATTCATATCCCATGTATTCCCATTGAACTCACCATGTTCCACCATGTTTCATGTTAAACCCACCATTTCCACCATTTTCATGATTTAACTTACCATGCGTCACCATTTTTCAGGGTCAAACTCATATTTTTTCTATATTTGATGATTGCAAATCCCACCATTTGATGGTTAGTAATAGTCAATTTCCCAAATCCCACCATTTGTTCATGCTTAAACTATGTTAAACTCCCCATTTTCACCCGTTTTTGTCCCATTTGTTTATGATTATCTTAGATAAGTCAGCTATGAAGTTGAATAACTACTTAGGTGCTATATAGGCTATATAGGCTATCTCAATTTAGTAACCCATATGGAGGTTTCCAAAGTCATGGGGGTACCCAGAGTTCTTATCCATGTTTAGATAATGTCAATCCTGGATTAATAAACCTCTAGGCTGTTTAATCTTAAGTATCAGATGAAATGACTATTGGAGGAGTACCCCCCTAGTTAATAAAACATGGTTTAGTCTCATCCGGGGTTGACACAAACTACATCATTTTTGGTTTACATCAAGGGCCACCAACAATATCCACAATATCATCAACATATTGATGGTTCAGCAAAAACATCAAGTGCCAATGTTGAGCATGTTTGGGGAAGCTTCATAAACCATCCAGTCGTCATGGGGTACCCCCATGATGACTGGGACACTTCCATATTTTTAGAGCCTTTTGACGCCTCCAGCTTCAGCCTGGCACCGTCAACTCCCCATATCATCTACAAGGTGGTGCCCCCAAGATAGCTAAGTTGGTGAACATAACTCCAATTTCACCATGGTTTATAGGTGATACATCTATGGTTAATGGGCTTATAACAAATTCATAACTGGGGGGGCACCACCTTGTACAGTAAAAATCAAGAAACGGTGACTGGTTTGAAAGCATTCACGGGCACTTCTACCCATCTGGGCACATCTGAGGCAATCATGTCACAAACCTGTTAACTAACTGGTTGGTGGTTTTAACCATCTTGAAAAATATGAGTTCGTCAATGGGAAGGATTATCCCATATATTATGGAGCATAAAAAATGTTTGAAACCACCAACCAGCTATAGTTCAACTGCCCCATGTTTCACCCGAAAAATGCTGGTGCCAAGGCACCGTCTTCGACCTTGGCGTTCTCCAAATCCCAGAGCGCCGCGGTGAGGCCGGCGACCACGCTCTGGGTGCCGCGGGGAGCATAGCCTCGGTTTTTTTTGGGAGGCGGTTGAAGTGATGATTTTTTTAGGGGATACACGACTGGGATAGGACTGGGATTTAATGGGATTTAATAGGGATTACATGGGGATTTCAATGAAGTTTGGATGGGTTTCTATGATGATTTAGATTGTGATGTTGATTTAATGAGATTTCATGGGGGTTTAATTCGATTTGATCGGGATTGGTGAACACCGATTGGCCAACTGGTTGGATATCAAAGGGATTTAATGGAGAATTAAACATCACTTATAGGTGCTTTAACAATCAAGCATATGGCTGGGTAAATTAGAAAATATTTCACGTTCACCTGAATTCTTGGGCCATTTTGGGATGATTTCCCTAAAATAAAATATGATTTCCAGTGAGGGAGAACAGGGTTCGGTCGTTATAATTTGCCCTTTTCATGATTGCGGAGAGTCCAGACCCGACTCACATGTGGAGCCTGGCTCGCATGACAAAGAATTCGTGCACGGTGCACGTCGATCGACATCGTCAAGTTGCGAACTGAAGAATTGGATGAGGATTCTTGCGCCATTTACGGACATCTCTATAGGCTTTGTGTGTCTGAGTAGACATTTTTTGCCATCCCTTTGCAAGCTCAAGAGTGATTGCTTTCAGGGTTCTATCATTGGGGTACAAATTAACCTCCGGGAAAAAGTCAAAAGCTGGCCCTTTGTGCTGAGCAAGATATGTGTGAAGGATATCCAGAACCTGCGTCTGCATGGGAATCTGTGGTCTCCAACTGAATCCATAGGAGAAAATGGAAGCACCTTGTGTGTACAAGCTGTTCACCAACTGCCTAGGAATAGGCGGCCATACTTCTGAAGAAATTAATTCTTCAAGCTGTTTGTATAAGATCGAGAAGAGGTTTGCCACTTCCGAAAGTTTCACGTTATGTGCTCGCACCTCTGTCAGTGAATGGAACACCAGTAATCTTTCGATACCATGGTTATCTTTGCGTTTCACTGGCAGATACAAGTTGGTATATAGCATGAAGCTGAGGGAAAGCTCGATCCAAGTAATGCCTAGGTTTTGTTGCTGTCCACATCTGGGTGAGTGGGCCATCTGACCTCATCCATCCAGTGCAGCATGCATTTGGCAAGGGTGTGGCCCCAAGCACAGTCTTGCATCCTATATGCATGGGTATCAGCTCCCGTTTCCAAGGACAGCTAACAGTGTAAGCTGCAAAGCGTTCTTTCACTGCTCGTCTGGAGGGTTCTGGTAATGTCTCCACTTCAGTATCCTTCACTGCTTTGGACAACTCCGCCCGGATGCGGTGGGAATCCAAGTAAAATTTATAAAGAATTCTGAGATGAAAACGAAACTGCTGAACCTCTTCATGTGTCTGCTGGATTTGTCTGGCTAGTTCTGGAAAAAGGTATTTACACCCTGCAATACCCGAGTCGTTGGCCATTTTGTTACCAAGTCGGTGATAAAGTTCATCATCTGCGACCAATTCAGATTCTGCATGGGCTTTGACCTTATGAAACTGTCTATTTCCATACTGGAGACATGGCCGCAACCGCAAAATAAGATCAAAGTCATCGTCATTCTGAAATGTGATAATGGGGTCTCCCCGTAAACAGCGGTGGGTTATACTTAAGGCAGTAGTTGAGTCAGAGTAAACATTAGTGTTGGAGAACCTCTCACACAAGTATACAATGGCTGCAAGTTCTGCTCTATGTATTCTGGGGTCCCCTTGGGTGCGTGTAACGACCAAAACGCTCAGCGCTGGGGGCATGAGTCCAGTTTCCCTGAAAATTTTGGCTTGGGTCAGTCGCTCACCAGGAGACCGGCTGGTGTCAAGAACAATGGCATGTGCTGCGGCTCTTGTGGATATACTACTTGGAAACATGCATGATCCATCTGTGTAAAACGTGAGCTGGTATCCTTGCATATCCAATGCCTGCAATGGTCTATATGTGTCTGGGTCAATGTCTGGGTCTGGCATCAAGTGGAGACTGGTTTGGATCCACTCTGCATTCTCATGCTGGTGAACCACTGGAAGTTCATGTGCAAGTGACCCCATCTCTTCAAGCCATGCAAGACTTTGGTGTCTTCCTGCTGGCAAAATGTGCATTCTGCAGTGACTGACGGATCCCATGTGGCCTGTTGCTGTGCGGTTTGATAGGCCGAGGCAATCTCATTGATCAATTGCTTTTGTTCTTGAGGATTGAAAGTGGCCAAAATTTGTGTGGTGTCTGATCTGGCTATTGGAGGCAGGCCTCGTAGGCTTTTGCGATCAGAGAACCGTTGGAGTAGATCATATTGCCAGGCTTGGCTAGCATATTTTTTGATGAGTTGAAAACTATCATGGATTAGAGACAATTGAACAAAGTGACCTACCTGGATAAAACCCTTGGAATTAACAGTCCAACCGAAGCGCAAGAGGTAATATCGAAGGACACTGGCTGGTCCTCTGCAATCAACATGTACACCATTGCTCTGTGCTGCAGTTTTCAAAAAGGATTGTGACACAGCAGCAGGTGCTCTGAGCAAAAAGCGTCTGGCAAGCTTTATGGCGTGCAAAATGACTTCAAGTTCGGGGTCCGTGATTTTGGGAAAACATGTGAAGGCTACAGCTGAGTTGCGGCTCACCGAAGTGCCCAGGATGGCTTCCACAATTTTGTTACGTAGCTTATCTGTATGGTTTTTACCCAAGGGAATCAACTCAGTGCCAAACAAGAATTTGCTATATATAGCAGCTTTGACCAAATGGATTTTGGTTTTCATGTCATGTGGCATGGTGTGGAGTGTCAGAACTCTCTGCTCAACATGGTGCAGTCTCTCTTTGAGTTTGCCCAGTCGGGGTGGTCCTCTGTATGTCAGCGGACTGCCGAGATCCATTTCATGCGTTAACTGCTTGACAACCTCAAGTCCTGCGTGTCTTTGTATGGATCTCTGGAGAGGGGGTAAATGATTGCGATGGGTTGCCCAAACCCAAGTTTTCCCCCAGTCGATCGACATCCCACAGAGGTGTACGTACTGGACTGTGGCATCTGCAATAGGGATGTGGTTATTGGACTGCTCTGTCGACCATCCCCAATTATCTGCGTATGCCCCAATGGACACATCCTGTGTCTGTGCACGGACGGAAAGGGTCCATCCATATGCTACTGCAAGCATGCAAACCACTGACATGGGGTCTCCTTCTGGGCAACTGTTGTTTGTTGGCACTGGCATGCTGGTGTGGTGGCCAATCGCCCAAACTCTTTGCAATTTGTCCTGGGATTGACTCCATTGGGTTAGGAGAGTAATTTCCATGCCCATTTTTCCCAGTATTTTTATGGGTATTTTCCTTTTGATAGTGTTGAAACACTTGCGTAGATCTAGGGAACACCCAGAGGTGGGTCTATGGTCCCGGATGGCTTGTTCCAATTGGTATTGAAACATGTAGCTTGCGTCAACGCAACCTCGTTGCGGTAGAAAACCGGTTATGTCATATGGAAGTTTTTGAGAAAGTTGGTCAAGTACTTTTCGGGTGATTATTTGGGACCAGAGTCTATAGAGTTGGCTAAGGACAGTAATTGGTCTTACCATGGATGGGTCTAAAGGGGTATCCGTTTTTGGTATGGCAAATGTTCTGGCGGTCATGAACCAAGCAGGAAAACCTTGTCTGTAGGAAAGCAGTATGTCTCGGATATCTGCAATGGCTTCGGATGGCAAGGTCTTGAGCTCGGCTGCACTGATGGTATCGATGCCTCTGGCAGAGTGAGGTTTCAATCGTCGGATGCCTTCCTTCCATGCATCAAGGTCGGTCAGCCCTGTTATGTTTAACACATTCTCTGGGACTAACTGCAGCAAGGCTCGGAGTTGCTCTTCATCTACCAGTGTTGGGTCTGGGATATTCCAGTAAGGTTGCCAAAATTGGTTGAGGCGTTCAACCATGTCTGATGGTGCAGTGACAACTTGTTCCTGAGCTAAATGCACTTCTTCCTCACAGGATGGGGGTGTCCCAATTGGCTTCACCTGAATGGAATGGTTATCTTGGTGGATTATTTGGTAGGGAAAACCGTTAATTTTGACTGGCTGCGTCTTTTGGAAGGATAGGGTGTCTTTTGTATAAACCAGTGCATCTGAATCGGCTGGGATTATAATGGCTTGTTTTTGGCACTGGAAGTGCAGAGATTGTACAGGTACGTAATTTTTGTTTTTGAGGTTGGCAAAAGCATGTTTATGCCCCAATTGGGCCGCATCTTGGTGTCTGAGGTACTGTGTCTTTTTTAACCAGGTTTGGCGGTCCTGGTACAAACATGCATCTGTATCATGTTTGGCAAATTGGTACATGGTTTGGATCATGCCCTGGGAAGGCAGGCTTATTGGGGGTGGTCCTATTTCAGGTATAGTCATACACCATCGAATGAAACTTCCCTCAAAAGCGGTGCATTTTAGACAAGATTTCCATTCTTGGATAAGAACAGTGATTTGTGCCGGGGACAAGTTATTTTTGCTAAGGCCTCTTCGGATTGAGAGGAGGCGTCTTACTTGTTTAATTTTGGCTAACCCACGGTGGGAATGGTGCACCTAGTCGGTCTCCTCTTCATCAACTGCTGCATCATCAACATCAGGTGCTATTTGCCCCCAGCTCTGCTCCTCCTGAGGCAAGTCCATGTGCACACCAACGCCTCCAACAGCATTTGCGCCGAACATCACGCTTTGCAGACCTGCGCAGATTGATGGTGTGCTGCTCCACGACTAAAAATCAATCTGCGTGCCTCCATGCGTGGGTATGAGAACTGCTTATCTTATACTATCCTTGAGAAATGCTGGTTGGTTGATGAGTGGTTGGCGGCGGCTAAACTAACCAATATATTGGGGATTGTCATAACCAATGGAATGACAACGGGTTTTGAACATTGCCAAGGTAAGTGAATGACCTATGGTTGATATTGGTTGATGGCTAGTACCCATTGTGGTCAAGGTACCAGCTCTTTTCGGGTCAATCAAAAAACTATCGTCGGATGTATCAACTTCTCAGCCTCGTCAGCCTCGCAAAGACTTAATCGAAATTTCTGAATGAAACCAAAAGATATTACATAGATTTACAGAGTCTTTGTGATGTGCTCTTTTCATCAGCTATGTTTAGAAAGTTTAGATTTGTCTTGTCTGCAGCTTTTCTTGCCGTTTTTGATAATTGCCCAAACATGCTCAACGTTGGCACTTGATGTTTTTGCTGAACCATCAATATGTTGATGATATTGTGGATATTGTTGGTGGCCCTTGATGTAAACCAAAAATGATGTAGTTAGTGTCAACCCCGGATTAAAACAACCATGTGTTATTAACTAGGGGGGTACTCCTCCAATAGTCATTTCATCTGATACTTAAGATTAAACAGCCTAGAGGTTTATTAATCCAGGATTAAAACAACCATGTTTTATTAACTAGGGGGGTACGCCTCCAACAGGAATGGTCCATGTAGAGTCCTGCTTGTCTTTGAACGGAAGACGCACCAAGGTCCAAAACATCGCAGGTTTCAGTTCAATAAACATCTCCAGATTCATGGACACTAATATTTCTGGGTAAATTAGTTACATCATAAATCATCCATTTGGGGGATTTTGGGGATTGATCTATTCCACTATATCAATCTATGGCTGCCATTATGGTTATCCCATTTATAACCCATGAAACAACCTCCAATTTATAACCATCTTAGCACGTTCACAACGCAGAACGCAAAACGTACGTTCCGGAACGCGTGTTCCGAACGCAGGGGTGTTTTAGTGGTTTTATGGATCCCAGAAGCGTCCGAATCCTTTTTTTTGCTCCCTGCAAAAAGGATCCGCTGTGTCACGCAGTATTTTTCAGAAAATGTTCAAAGTCTTCTTAGACCCCTGTTAATAGCACTACGATAAAATATGTGAGGGGTCAGAACCTTTTTCTTTCAGAGAAAAAAAGGACCCGGGAAGGAAACCTAACTTGCCCCACAAGCCTGGTGAGGCCAGAACCTTTTTTGCCTCACCCAAAAAGGATCCGGAGTTGGGAAGATCAACTTTCTGGTGGCTTCATACACAACTTTGAGCCCACAAGAGCTCCACATCCTTTTTTTTTAGTGGGGGAAAAGGGTTTCTCTGTTCAAACCCCGGAAATAAATTGACTTTATATCATTGGAAAAAAGGATTCACTCAGAACGCGCGTTCTGGAACGCGAGTTTTTAAAACGCGCGT